>Ga0114951_10001670_pt1 | contig 26756 bp, 25 predicted proteins | sample AM7aDNAmetaG_FD_88677 | JGI IMG/M metagenome (GOLD analysis project Ga0114951, IMG submission 88677) | Freshwater microbial communities from Finland to study Microbial Dark Matter (Phase II) - AM7a DNA metaG | ecosystem: Environmental > Aquatic > Freshwater > Lake | place: Finland: Lake Alinen... | reverse complement strand
CAGATTTAATTGATAATAACACCGGCCTCATAGGCCGTAATAGACACGTTGGGGGCAGCTCTCACTGATCCACTACGATTATTCATATTGAGAAAAAGCCCCACCAAGTCCTTGACACAGACACTCATTAAAAACTTGTTTTAATAGTAATATTTTTATGCAATAATATGTGCATATGATAGACGACTTTAATCCCTCAAAAAAAGATAATAAGAATATTCCATCAAGCGAAGAAATGTTTGCAAGCCTTTTTGCGCATATGCCGAGCGGTGTCGCAGTATACAGGGCTACGGACGGCGGAAATAGTTTTGTCTTTGCAGATATCAATCCGGCGGCGGAGATGATAGAGAATGTTCGAAAGTCCGACATAATCGGCAGGCGCGTGGATGAAATATTCCCGGGCGCGTATGAGCTCGGGTTGATCGAGGTCTTGAGGCGGGTATGGAAGACCGGAGAATCCGAATATCTGCCAAAGGCCCTATATAGAGATGAAAACCGTGAAGGGTGGAGGGAGAACTGGATATATAAACTGCAGACCGGCGAGGTCGTCGCGTTATATAACGATATAACCGCTCGGGTTAAGGCGGAAGAGGAAAGCGAGAGCCAAAAGAACCTATTCAAAAATCTTGTTGCTAACATACCCTATGCCGTCTTCTGGAAGAACAGAAGCTCGATATACTACGGGTGTAATGAAAATTTTGCCAGAATTGTCGGGATGAAAAGCCCTGAAGATGTTTTTGGAAAGTCGGATTACGACCTTCCCTGGACTAAGAGCGAATCCGATGCGATCGTCTCCAGCGATATGAAGGTTATGGAAAACGGTGCGCCAATTCTTAACGTCGAGGAGACACTGCATCAGATTGATGGGAGAGAGGCTGTGATTCTGATGAGCAAAGCTCCCCTTAGAGATACTATGGGTAATGTTGTTGGACTATTAGGGGTATATAATGACATCTCCGAGCGCAAGTATATGGAAAAGTCGCTAATTGAAACGGTGAATCACTGGCAGACTACCTTTGACTCATCGCGCGACATGATAGTGCTTCTCGATGAAAATATGCACATAGTGAAGGCAAATCGCGCCTGTTCAGAGTTTCTTAATGTTCCGATAGATCAAATGGTTGGCCAATTTTGCTATCAGATATTTCATGGTGCAAAAAATCCTATGGAGCTTTGCCCTCTGGCAAAAATGAAGAAGACAAAGGTCGATCGGATTACGGAGACGATCTTTATTCCAGATCGCGATGGATGGCTATTTATTTCCGTTGATTCTATGCGCGATAGTTCCGGCAATCTATTGGGCTATGTTCATCTGATGAGAGATGTGACTGCCAGTAAAAAGATGGAGGAAGAGATAAAGAAGTCGGAGACAAAGTTTAAAACCGTGTTTGAAAATTCCGCCGGAGCTATAATTATATTTGACGTTGAGACTGGCCGGATAGTGGAGTGTAACAGCCAGGCCGAAAGCCTGGTGGGCTACAGCAGGAAACAATTGATAGGTATGCAATATGCAAAGCTGCATCCAAAGGAAGAATCTGAGGAGCATGAAAAGAAATTTCTCGACCACATTAACGAGGACATGCTGGGTGATTACGAAGGCCAGATAGAGAGAGAAAATGGTGTCAGGGTCTCCGTGCTGATTCGTGCAAAGAAGATGAAGATAGACGACAAGGATGTGGCAATGGTACTGTTAATTGATATTACCGATCGTAAGCGCGCGGAAACATCTATACAAAAGGCATATAATGAGCTCAAGGTAGCTCAGGCCGACTTAGTGCAATCTGAAAAGATGGCTGCGATTGGAAGGTTCTCAGCTGGAATAGCTCATGAGGTAAAAAATCCGCTGGCTATCATAGTAGGTTGCGCCGAACTATTAGAGAATAAGATACCTCACTATGACATAGATGCGATGGATACATTGGAGAAAATAAAGGATTCGGCTCTTCGGGCAAATTCCATTCTGGTTTCATTGTTACAGTATGCCAGGCCTTCCGACCTTAAAGTCGAGATCGCTACTCCCGAGGAGCTGATAAACGGTGTGTTGCCGCTTTTCGAAAAACGTGCCGAAGAGTCAAGTGTCAGTATTGTAAGAGATTTTGTATCGGAGCATATGCGCGTGTCGGTCGATAAGAATCAGCTACATCAGGTTCTGTTCAATGTTATTAAGAATGCGATCGAAGCCATGCCGGAAGGCGGAAAGCTTACCATTAAGACCTATAAATCTATAGTGCCGGAATTATCTCATTCACTTCCATCTTGTGTTGTAGAATTGAAAGATACAGGCTCCGGCATCTCAAGGGAAAATCTTGCTAAGATAGCCGAGCCCTTTTTTAGCACAAAACCTCGTGTTGCCGGCACAGGGCTGGGGTTGTTCATGGGTAAATCTATAATGGATAAACATAAGGGAAAGCTATTGGTAAACAGCGAACCCGGGCATGGTACTTCCGTAAAAGTTGTATTGCCTATTCTTGGAGATTGATGTATATTTATTCAGGTACAGGGCTGGTAAAAAAATAGGAGGGCAGGGCATGAAGAAAATATTGATGATCGATGATGAAAAAGAATTTTGTATGGTTATTAAACAAAACTTAGAGATGAAGGGCGATTATTCTGTAGAGATAGCTACCGATGGTAAGAGCGGCATATCTGCGGCATTACACCATAAACCGGATCTCATATTGCTCGACATCATAATGCCCGGCATGGGTGGGTTTGATGTTCTCAGAGAACTGAAGAACATCAAAGAGACGACAATGATACCGGTTGTCATGCTCACCGCGGTGGGCAGTGAAGAGGCTAAGGAAAAGGCCCTGGGATTATATGATGAAGATTACATAGTTAAACCGGTTCTTCTAAATGATTTGGATGCAAAGATAAGATCGGTCCTGTCGCGTAAAATATAAACCAGATATTTTTTTGGCGTTGACAAAGAAGATGCAATCTTATATTATCTTTCGAGTTGTTTTTTTACGGTTTGTATTTAATTAAAAATTACGGAGAATGACATGGCGCAGTTCTATATAGGTGTAGACAGAAAAGTCAGGCGTTGTTATGGTTTCGATGAGATAGCTCTTGTCCCTGGGAGAGTCACCATTAATCCGGGAGAGGTGGATACGTCCTTCGAGCTGGGTGGAAAGCGTTATCGTATTCCTATATTGGCCGCGGCAATGGACGGCGTGGTGGATGTTAAATTTGCCGGTGCGATGGGTAAGCTCGGAGGAATAGCAGTGTTGAACCTCGAGGGCGTACAGACCAGATATGAGAATCCCGAACAGGTGCTGGATTCTATAGCAAGCGCTACATCTGAAGAGGCTACGAAGCTCGTGCAGGAGATATATCTTGCCCCAATAAAAGAAAAATTAGTTGCCAGGCGTATTCAGGAGATAAAGAAGCTCGGCGCATCGGCCGTTGTGAGCGCAATACCTCAGAGGGCGGAACGTTTCGCCGCGATAGCGCAGGAAGCGGGAGCCGATATCTTTATAGTGCAGTCCACGGTCACTACGGTAAAACATATCTCCAAATCATATAAGTCACTCGATTTTAAAAAGTTCTGCAAGGCCACCAAGCTTCCGGTAGTTATAGGTAATTGTGTGGGATATGAGGTGGCGCTCGAACTGATGGGTACGGGCTGCAGCGGCCTGTTAGTAGGTATAGGACCGGGAGCTGCGTGCACCACCAGGGGGGTTCTCGGTATAGGAGTGCCTCAGGTCACAGCTACCGTAGATTGCGCCGCGGCAAGAAACACATACTACAAAAAGACAAAAAAATATATTCCAATTATCACCGATGGCGGCATGTCTACGGGTGGAGATATATGTAAGGCATTTGCCTGCGGAGCCGATGCGGTTATGGTGGGTTCTGCTTTTGCCAGAAGCAAAGAAGCTCCCGGCAGAGGTTTCCACTGGGGAATGGCTACGCCTCATGCAAATCTTCCGAGGGGTACGAGGGTCAGGGTAGGTGTGACAGGTAATCTGGAGGAGATCCTCTTTGGCCCTGCAAAGGTGGATGATGGTTCTCAGAATCTCATGGGAGCACTACAGACTTCGATGGGTAGCGTCGGGGCTAAGAGTATAGCAGAGATGCAGAGGACCGAGATTATAATTGCGCCATCGATCCAGACAGAAGGTAAAGTGTTCCAGGTCGCTCAGCGAGTTGGAATGGGAAAATAGATTAGTCGTTAGCTTATAAGCCGATACGAGTTGCTACGCAATGGTTCACTCCGATTTTGTCCATCTTCATCTCCATTCTCAGTATAGCCTGCTGGATGGGGCTTGCCAGTTGGAACCCATTATAGCTAAATGTAAAGAATATCGCATGGGCGCCTGTGCCATAACAGATCATGGCAACATGTTCGGCGCGATAGAGTTTTACGACCTTGCGATGAAGAATGGCATAAAGCCTATAATCGGAAGCGAAGTATATATCGCTCCGGGCTCCAGATTCGAAAAGTCAAGCCGTGGCATTCAGGATGCGGCATATCACCTGATATTGCTTGCCAAGAATGAAACAGGCTACAGAAATCTTATAAAGTTGGTCTCCAGTGGTTTCCTCGAAGGCTTCTACTACCGTCCCAGGATAGACAAAGAGATATTGGCCGAAAATTCAAAAGGCCTGATCTGCGCATCCGCGTGCCTTAAAGGCGAGATTCCTCACCTTATAAATACCGGACGCACAGAGCAGGCCAGGCGAGTAGTCGACGAGTATAAATCGATATTCGAAAAGGATAGCTTCTATCTGGAGATTCAGGATAACCTGATACCGGAGCAGGATAAGGTCAATGAGGAGATTATTAAGATAGCGCGAGATATGAACGTCGGACTTGTCGCTACCAACGACGTTCATTACATCGAGAAGGAGCACTCTAAGGCGCACGAAGTGCTTCTCTGTATACAGACTCAAACTACGATGGCCGATCCCAACAGGATGCGCCTACAGACGGAGGAGTTCTACTTTAAGTCTAAAGACCAAATGATCCGGTCTTTTGGCAACATCGCCCCCGATGCGATAAAAAATACAATGGTTATTGCGGAGAAGTGTAATCTCGAGCTGGATTTTAAGAAACACCATCTGCCGAACTATCAAGCGCCTGAAGGGAAGACAGGGGAAGGTTACCTAAGAGAATTGGTTGATGAAGGTATTAAAAAAAGGTATCCCGATGGGGACACGGTTGTTAAAGAACGCGTTGACCGTGAGCTTAAAGTTATCGAGAAGTTCGGATATCCCAGCTACTTTTTAATTGCGTGGGACTTTGTCAATTATGCGAAGCAGAAGGGTATACCTGTAGGCCCCGGCCGCGGAAGCGCTGCAGGAAGCGTTGTAAGCTATGCCCTCGGCATCACAAATATTGATCCGCTAAAATACGATCTTCTCTTTGAAAGATTTCTGAATCCGGAGAGAATAAGCCTTCCAGATATAGATATAGACTTCTGCTTCGAGCGCAGAGGCGAAGTCATAGACTATGTAGTTAAGAAATATTCTAAGGAAAACGTCGCGCAAATAATTACTTTTGGAACCATGATGGCTAAGGCCGCTATAAGAGATACCGGGCGGGCCCTGGGCATGCCTTATGCCGATGTCGATAAGATAGCGAAACTCGTTCCCACGGAATTAGGTATTACCTTAGCCCAGGCTATGGATCAGGAGCCTGAGTTAAAAGGTTTATATAAGAATGACCCTACTATCACAGAGCTTATCGACGTCTCGTTGGTTCTGGAAGGACTGACTCGTCACGCTTCGACGCACGCCGCAGGTATAGTTATAAGCGAAAAGCCCCTCGTAAACTACGTGCCTCTATACAAAATACAAGAAGGGCAAATCACGACAGCTTATCCTATGACGTCTCTCGAAAAGATAGGCCTGCTGAAGATGGACATGCTCGGTCTTCGCACTCTCACTGTCATCAATGAGGCGGTGAAGATTATAAAACGCACGCAGAATATAGATCTGGATCTCGACAATATTTCTATGGAGGACAAAAAGACTTATAAACTGCTGGCGGATGCCTCATCGAGCGGAGTTTTTCAGCTGGAAAGTTCGGGCATGAGAGATCTTCTAAAGAAGCTGAATCCCGAAAAGTTCGAAGACATCATAGCGCTTCTTGCATTATTCAGGCCGGGACCGATAGGGTCGGGTATGCTCGACGATTTCATGAAACGTAAGCACGGACAGTCAAAATTTCGTTATGACCATAAGTTGTTGGAACCGATATTGAAAGAGACATATGGAGTGATATTATATCAGGAGCAGGCGATGAGGATCGCAAGCAACCTGGCCGGTTTCTCACTCGCCCAGGCCGATAACTTAAGGCGCGCTATGGCCAAAAAGACGCCTGAGATCATGTCCGAGATGAGGAATTTATTTGTGACGGGATGCCTGAAGAACGAGATAGATAAACGCAGTGCTGACCGCATTTTTGACCAGATCGAATATTTTGCGGGCTATGGGTTTAATAAATCACATTCAGCGGCTTATGCTCTGATAAGCTATCGCACGGCATATCTGAAAGCGAACTTTCCGATAGAATTTATGACCGCGCTTCTGACCAGTGAAAAAGATAATCTCGATAAGATCGCCCAGTATATAAATGAATCCCATAAGATGAATATAAAGATATTACCGTCCGACATAAATGAGAGCTATGCGAATTTCACGGTCGTGGGTGATTCTATAAGGTTCGGCCTGGCCGCTGTTAAGAACGTGGGCGAGGGAGCGATCGAATCAATAATAGGCACAAGAAAAAAACACGGTAAATTTAAATCCATATATGATTTTACGGAGAAGATCGACTCACGGCTTGTAAATAGAAAAGTTATAGAGAGCCTTATAAAGTGCGGTGCAATGGATTCACTGGGCCTGTTTCGATCACAATTATCGGCGATGATAGATAAAGCTCTCGATGTGGCAGGCGGTGTCCAAAAGGACCGGATGAGCGGACAGTTGTCATTTTTCGACAGCTTTGAAGATGAGGAGAAATTTAAGAAGACGTTTCAGGAGATACCCAATATACCCGAATGGCCCGAGAGTCAGCTGCTGGCACATGAAAAAGAGATGCTCGGTTTGTATATATCAAAACATCCGCTGGCAAGATTCGAGAAAGTTATACGTACTTACTCGACCTGCTCAACGACAGACCTCAGGGGTCGTAAGGACGGCGATGAGATGCTGATAGGCGGTATCATATCAAAGGTCAAATTTACGGTAACGAAACGTACTAATGAGAAGATGGCTATAGTTACGCTGGAGGATCTCGACGGTACTGTGGAGGCCCTGGTATTTCCGAGCGCTTTCGCTAAGGCATCGCTACTTATAAAACCCGATGCAATCGTCTTCTTTAGCGGTCGACTAAGCCTGAGGGAGGACGAGCCTAAAATAATCGTCAATGAAGCCTCCGCGCTGGAGTCCGTAAAGATGAAATACACTAAGGCTGTATGCATAGAATTGCTTACGGCCGGACTCGAAGTGAGCGCATTGGATAAGCTTAAAAAGGTACTCTCCAGGTATCCGGGCGCGGTGCCTGCTTTCCTTAAATTCATTAAGCCTGATGGCACGAAAGCCGTCGTAACTATGGGCAACAGTCTTCTTATAGAGCCTCACGAAGGCCTTGTCCGGGACATTGAAAAGATATTCGGAACCGATGTAGTAAGTTTTAAAGCATAGCCCATCGCTATCATCCTTGACATTATCCCGAGCAGGTGTTAACATAACCCTTTGAAAAATAGAATGTTATGAAAGATAAAAAGAATACGCAGGATATAAAAGCTATCAACAGCTTTCTGGAATTCTGGACGAAATTTCATTCGATATTTAATGAAATCATATCTAAGGATGCAATATCGAATGAGGATGAGGCTAAGTTTCTCGGCGTCAGGGATATAATTAGAGTCAAATATGATACCTTGATCAATGGCTTAGACTTTAAATATGCTCCGCGTTCACGAAACACTGATCCCGTACAAGGAGTTATGTTAATAGGCGGAATAAGGCTTATGAGCGAGAAGGGCCTTAAGAGGCTGAATGATGACTGGAGGGATTCGTACATATTTCTGAACAGCATAAGCGAGCACCTTAAGAATAAGAGAAAGCGCTTAGAGGGATTTAATCCTATGGCAGTATTTTTTAAGAGATTGATGGATAATAAGGGTGATATAGTAAAGAATTTTTTTAATCTGCAAACAGCTGTGACCCGACAGGGTAAGGAGAACGTAAAATGACAAAAAAAGATATTGTGCTGAAGATATCGGAAGATGCGCAAATAAAACAGATAGATGTGAAGAGGGTAGTTCAGATGACTCTCGACCTGATTGTCTCCGCGCTTTCTCACGGCGAAACGGTTGAGCTGAGAAATTTTGGAGTATTTAAGGTTAAGTCGAGGAGATCCCGCATAGGAAGAAATCCGAAGACCGGACAGACTGTACCGATACCCGAGAGAAAGGTCGTCTCATTTAAGGTCGGCATGGTCATGAAGAAGAAGGTTAAGTAGAAGCGATTTGCGAATCGATCATTGGAGGATAGAGTGGAATATAGGTCTGTAAGAGGAATGGAGGACATGCTCCCTCAGGATGCCTGGATCTGGCACTATATTGAGGCCAGGGCCAGACAGGAGTTCGCGGCATCCGGGTATTCAGAGATAAGGACCCCCATATTGGAGGATACAGCGGTCTTCGTGCGCGGTATAGGCGATACGACGGATATAGTCACTAAGGAGATGTTTACCTTTACCGATAGAAAAGAGCGTTCTCTTACTATGAGGCCGGAGGGAACGGCGCCCATAGTGAGGGCATATATAGAACATGCGCTTTTGGCGATAGCGCCCATCAGCAGGCTATATTATGTAGGGCCTATGTTTCGCGCTGAACGCCCGCAAAAAGGTAGATTTAGGCAGTTCTTTCAGATTGGCGCTGAAGTCATAGGATCCGGTTCACCATTTGCGGATATTGAAACCATAGCGCAGATAAGCAGTATGATGACATTATTCGGACTCAAGGAATTTAAGATAAAACTGAATACCCTCGGATGCAGGGACGATAAAGCCAAATTTGCCGTAAGCCTGAAAAATTATCTGGAAGATAAACGTCCGCGCCTTTGCGAGGATTGCGTATCGCGGATGGATAAGAATGTTTTAAGAGTGCTCGATTGTAAGAATCCCGAGTGCAGAGAGATCGTGAAAGATGCGCCAAATGTGGTCGATAGCCTTTGTCAAGGGTGCGCGGAGCATTTTAAGAAAGTGAAGGATGGCTTAAATTTGCTCGGAATAGGATTTGAGGAGGCTAAGAACCTCGTTAGAGGACTGGACTATTACACAGCGACCGTTTTCGAGCTTACGCATTCTGCTCTCGGCGGCCAGGATGCTCTGGCGGCAGGCGGCAGGTATGATAATCTCGTTAAGGATATGGGCGGCTCCGCCCTCGGCGCGGTAGGATATGCTATTGGCATAGAGAGGCTTATTATCGCTCTTAAGGCCGAAGGTATTAAGCAGACGCCTGAAACGGTAGTGTATATCGCTACGATGGGGGATGACGCTAAACTCGAGGGGATGAGGATTGCCAGGGAGATCAGGGTCCATATCGGATTAGGCAATATAGTGGTTCTTACAGATGTCGGAGAGACCTCTCTTAAGTCCCAGCTTCGCAGTGCCGATAGAAGTAAGGCAAAAATTGTAATTATGCTGGGGGATGATGAGTTAAAACAAAATAAAGCGACTATAAAGGACATGGGCGGTAAAGAGCCCCAGGTTATGGTCGAAATAGGATCGATAGTTAAGGAGGTAGTCAGAAGATTATGCTGAGGACACACACCTGCGGTGAGTTAAATGGAGAGGATATAGGCGGTGCCACGTCGCTATGCGGCTGGGTTGGCGCCCGTAGAGATCACGGTAACCTTATTTTTATAGATATTCGTGACGCGTATGGCATTACACAAGTGGTCTTTAACCCTAAATCGTCTCAGGATCTGCATAAGAAAGCGGAAGAGCTAAGGTCGGAGTTTGTTATCAGGGTAATCGGTCATGTCGGGAGACGTCCGCAGGGCACGGAGAACCCGAAGATTCCGACCGGCCAGATAGAGGTTGCCGCCGAGGGCCTTGAGATATTGAATATGGCTATGACTACGCCGTTTGAAATAGCCGACGATGCATTAGTGACAGAGGAGAGCCGGCTGAAGTATAGATATCTCGACTTAAGGCGCGGGGTCATGCAGAAGAATCTCAGGCTACGGCATAAGGCGTGTAAGAGTGCCCGCGACTATTTCGATCAGAGGAACTTCATCGAGGTTGAGACACCGATACTTACTAAGTCTACGCCCGAGGGCGCAAGGGATTATCTGGTGCCCTCACGTGTTAATCCGGGTATGTTCTATGCGCTCCCGCAGTCTCCGCAATTATTTAAACAGATACTTATGGTTTCGTCGCTGGACAGGTACTTCCAGATCGCAAAATGTTTCCGTGATGAGGATCTGAGATCGGATAGACAGCCTGAGTTCACGCAGTTTGATATAGAGATGTCATTCGTTACGGAGGAAGATATATACGAGATCTCAGAAGGGCTGATGAAGAAACTATTTAAAGACGCTATCGGTGTAGATCTCGAGACGCCTTTTCCGAGGCTCAAATATGCCGAGGCGATGACAAGATACGGTTGTGATAAGCCCGATATACGATTTGGTTTGGAGTTGGTCGAGATAACGGATCTCGTGAAGAATTCACAGTTTAAGATATTCCGTGATGTTGCCGAGAAAGCAGGCAAGGTGATTGCGATAAATGCGAAAGGGTGCGCCTCCTATTCCCGCTCAAGCGTCGATGAGCTTATAGAGTTTGTGAAAGAGCATGGCGCGAAAGGCCTGGCAAACTTTAAGTGCGAAGCAGGTAAACTCACATCGCAGATAGATAAATTCTTCTCCGAGGAGGAGCTAGACGCTATTAGGTCTGCGCTGGGCTCCTCGGATGGAGATATGCTATTTATCGTAGCCGATAAAAAGAAGATCGCATATGATGCAATGTCAAATTTACGCAAACTGCTCGGTAAGAGATTAAATCTCATCGACGAAAGATCATTCAAATTTTTATGGGTTACCGACTTTCCGCTGTTCCAATATAGCGAGGAAGATAAGAGGTGGGTCTCCGAGCATCATCCCTTTACATCGGTACATCCGGACGATCTGGAGCTTCTGAAAAAAGGGGACTCGCTCGATAAGATCAGATCGCGATCATATGATTTAGTCGTAAATGGCAGCGAGATAGGGTCAGGAAGTATAAGGATCCATGACAGGAATATGCAGGAATTGATATTCAAAACGATAGGTATAAGTGAGGATGAGGCAAAAGTGCGATTCGGGTTTCTTTTAGATGCATTTAAATATGGGGCTCCGCCTCATGGAGGTGTGGCATTCGGACTGGATCGGCTCATGACGCTATTTGTGGGATGCGATTCCATAAGGGATGTCATAGCTTTTCCTAAGACTCAGAAAGCATTCTGTCCCATGACGAGCGCTCCTTCCGTCGTAGATGATAAACAGCTGAACGAACTTAGCATAAAGATAAAGAAATAAAAGCATTACTCGGATGGCGAGCATGATCATAGCGTCAAATCTGCACAAATCATATAAGCTGAACGAGTCCTTTGTTCGGAGTTTGGCCCGTGATGTTTTAAGGATTATCGGTAAAGAAGAAGCGATAGACCTGGAGCTTATATTTTTAGATGATAAATCGATGAAGAGTTATAATAAAAAATATAAGTCTGAGGACAGGGCCACAGATGTATTGAGTTTCAAAATAGATAGAAGCGAGTTTGGCCAAAAGACGCCGGTGGGCCACATAATCATTTCGCTCGATATGGCCCTTAGAAACTCCGGGCTTTATGAAACCCGCTTTGCCGACGAGGCTGTGCTCTACGTTATCCATGGCATCTTACATCTGTTTGGATATGATGATGGATGCAGGCGCGACAGCTGTAGAATGGCTGTAAAACAGAAGCAGATATTGGATAAATTATGCTGCTCCAAAAATTTGTCGAAAGTTTTAATGCCGCTGTAGAAGGCTTCATATACGTTCTTAAGACGGAGCGTAACATGAAGGCGCACTTCCTTACGGCTCTATTCGTTATCCTCACAGGGATCTACGCAAACTTTTCATCTTATGAGCTTATGGAGCTGGTCATAACCATCACCCTTGTCCTAGTGGTAGAGATGATTAATACAGCCATAGAGTTAACTGTAGATATGATAAAAGCAGAATTTCATCCAATAGCGCGAGTGATAAAGGATGTTTCGGCCGGAGCCGTTCTGCTCGTCTCGATAAATGCTGTAGTGGTCGGCTATATGTTATTTGCCAAAAAAGTTCCGTTCAATATCGACAACCACCTCATGAATATACGCACATCTCCATGGCATATGACATTTATTGCGTTGATCCTGGTCTTCGGAATGTCCATACTCGGGAAAATATTATTTCATAAAGGCTCTCCTCTCCGGGGCGGGATGCCATCGGGGCACTCCGCTATAGCTTTCGCGATATGGACCGTTATAGTATTCTTTACAAATAATTCTGTAGTAATAATCCTGTCCCTACTAATGGCGATACTTATTGCGCGCCATCGCGTTAAGGATGCCATCCATACGGTGTGGGAAGTGGTGGTGGGGGCCATCCTGGGAGTCCTTATCACGACGCTAATATTCCAGATATTCCGATAATAAAATGCCTATACAGAAGAACGAGGGAATTTTACTCCGACGCCAGGATTTAAGGGAGACGAGCATATTACTTACCTTTTACACTAAGGACTTCGGTAAGGTAAAAGGGATAGTCCGGGGCGTAAGGGGCGGGTCGAGGGCTTTATCTGTAGGAGCCGCCTACGAGCCATTTGCTCTCGATGAAATAGTATTCTACGAGAGAAAGGACAGGGAGATATTTACCATATCCCAATGCGACCTGCTTAACTATTTCAGTCCGATAAGGGCCTCTCTCGATAAGCTGTCATATGCTTCATATATAGTAGAACTGCTCGATTCCGTTACGAGCCTTTCCGATAAGAATGGCGAAGTCTTCGACCTTATTTTAAAAAGCTTAGATCTGCTGTCGGGTGATTCGAGCCCCAGACGTGTTGCGCGTATATTTGAGATTAAACTGCTGGGGTTACTTGGGCTGATGCCGAATATGAGTGAGTGCGTGAATTGCGGAGACAACTCCGGAGCTAATCCTCCCAGGTTTAGCCTGCGACATGGCGGGCTTATATGCAGGAAGTGTCTGGACGTGGATAAGATGGCGGTTTCCATACTACCCGGAACCGTGAAATATATGGTCCATGTTCGCTCGTCGCCATTCGAGAAGGCGGCTATGGTGAAGGTCGCCTCCGAGGTCGGGAAGGAGCTGGAGAGGTTACTCAGAAGGTACCTGGATTACCATGTCGAACGACGCCTGAAGACGGTTGAATTTATAAAAGAAATAGCGTAATATTTTAAGGGTTTGCTTTTCCATTACAACAACTCATTTCCAGGACTCGTCATCCTGAACCCGCCGGAGCTTTAGTGGCGGGTGAAGGATCTGAAGGCTTAGATTCTTCGTCGAGCTAAAGCTCTCCTCAGAATGACACGCGCACTTATATGACCTAAGTTAAGCCTTTTCCCTTGATTTCAATAAAGGCATGTGTTAAGATACCAAAATTCGTAGCAATGGAATTATTAATATTTATTTAGGATACAGCATTAAATGCAACAGCCTGAAAAGAATCAACCCCAGCCGGATATGATGGATAAGATGGTCTCTCTTTGTAAAAGGCGCGGTTTCATCTTCCAGTCCAGCGAGATTTACGGCGGCCTGGCGGCTACGTGGGATTACGGCCCTCTTGGCGCTGAGCTTAAGCGTAATCTTAAAGAAGCCTGGTGGCGTTCTAACGTATATGAGCGCGATGATATTGAGGGGCTGGATTGCGCTATATTAATGAGATCTGAGGCCTGGATGGCGTCGGGCCATGTGTCGAATTTCGAAGATACCCTCGTAGATTGCAAATCCTGTAATAAGCGTTTCAAAGTCGAAAATGTAACAGGTAAAAAATGCCCCGAGTGTGACGGAGAGCTCACCGAGCCTCGCCAATTCAACATGATGTTAAAGACCCATCTCGGGCCGATCGAAGATTCCACCAGCCTTACTTATTTGCGGCCGGAGACAGCGCAGGGGATATTCGTAAATTTTAAGAACGTTGTCGATTCCATGAGGCGCAGAGTTCCATTCGGGATCGCGCAGATGGGGAAGTCTTTCCGCAATGAAGTAACCACAAAAAGTTTCACATTCCGTTCGCGCGAGTTTGAGCAGATGGAGATAGAATTCTTCGTTAAACCCGGCACTGATGAAGGGTGGTATTCTAAGTGGGTCGAGGAGAGGTTTAATTGGTATGTTAAACTCGGACTGAAGAGAGATAATCTTCGCATGCGTCAACATGAGAAGCACGAGCTGGCGCATTATGCGAAGGCCTGCACCGATATTGAATATCAATTTCCATTCGGTTGGTCCGAACTGGAGGGAATAGCCAACAGGACCGATTTCGATCTGACTCAGCATGGCCGCCTCAGCGGTAAAGATATGGAGTTTTTCGATGATGCGACCAATGAGCGGTACATTCCTTATGTAATCGAACCTTCCGGTGGTATAGATAGGTCGATATTGGCATTTCTATTCGATGCATACCGCGAGGAAAAGGTCAGGGATGAGAAGCGTGTTGTGCTCGGCTTGCACAATAGCCTTGCGCCTTTAAAGGCGGCGGTTCTGCCGCTATTAAGAAATCGCCCGGAGATAGTGGAGATGGCCCATAAGATTACCGATGATCTGAAGAAAGAGGCGAAGGTCAGATATGATGACACGGCGTCCATTGGCAGGCTCTACAGAAGGCAGGATGAGATCGGGACACCTTACTGCATCACAGTGGATGTTGACAGTCTGACGGATAATAAGGTAACTGTCCGCGACCGCGATACGATGAAGCAGGACAGAATAAGTTTATCAAAGATAAAAGAGTATGTAGTAGAAAGACTAAAATGAAAGGAGCAGGTGCAACAATGGGCAGTAAGGCTAAGAAGTGCGTATATTTCTTCGGCGGTGGAAAAGCCGATGGCAACGAATCGATGAAAAATTTACTCGGAGGTAAAGGTGCTAACCTGGCTGAAATGGCGGGGCATCCTAGTTTAAAATTACCGGTTCCTCCGGGTTTCACAGTTACTACGGATGTCTGTATTGCATTTCTGAAGAATAAAAAAACTTATCCTAAAGAGTTGGCCGGTCAGGTCAATAAGGCGATGGCCCAGGTCGAGAAGATTATGGGTAAGAAGTTTGGTGATCCGACGAATCCGCTGCTGGTATCCGTACGTTCAGGCGCGCGTAAGTCGATGCCCGGAATGATGGAGACTGTATTAAATGTTGGCCTCACAGAGAAGACTATTGCGGGATTGATAAAGATGACCGGAAATGAGCGCTTCGTTTACGACGCTTATCGCAGGCTGATTATGATGTACTCCGACGTGGTTATGGAAAAGGCGGCCGGCATTGAACCTAAGGGCGGTAAGGGTATCAGGAAAGTACTCGACGAGAAACTGGAGAAGATAAAGCATTCTAAGGGCTATAAGGCCGATACCGATCTTACGGTGAATGATCTAAAGGCTTTGGTGGCCGATTTTAAGAATACCGTTAAAGACGTGCTTGGCAGGGCGTTCCCGGATGATGCCAATGAACAGCTTTGGGGCGGCATCGGCGCGGTATTTTCGAGCTGGAACGGAAAGAGAGCGTTTGAGTATCGCAGGATAGAGCATATTCCGGATGAATGGGGCACGGCCGTTACTGTGCAGTCGATGGTATTTGGTAATATGGGTGACGATAGCGCTACAGGCGTTGCCTTCAGTCGTAATCCGGGAAACGGAGAAGCCCAATTCTACGGGGAGTATCTGGTGAATGCGCAGGGCGAGGATGTCGTGGCGGGTATACGTACGCCTGCGCCACTTAATCAATATTCAAAGAACGATCAGAGTAAGCAGTTCACGGCGCTTGAAAATCTGATGCCGAAATTATACAAAGAGCTTGATTCGATACGTAAGAGACTCGAGAAGCATTATAAGGATATGCAGGATATTGAGTTTACTATCGAGAGAGGCACCCTTTACATGCTGCAGTGCCGCGTTGGAAAACGTAATGGCGTGGCCGCTGTCCGTATGGCAGTAGATATGTATAAAGAGAAGCTGATCGACGCTAAAACGGCTGTCATGCGCGTAGCGCCGAACCAGTTGGTAGAGTTACTATTACCCATGATCGATCCTAAGGCTGAGAAGGCCGCCGGTTCTATTGCCAAAGGTTTACCCGCAGGCCCGGGTGGTGCTATAGGAAAAGCGGTCTTTACGTCCCATGATGCTGTTGCGTGGGCCGCCAGAGGCGAAAAGGTAATTTTAGTCAGAGAAGAGACCTCTCCTGAAGATGTCGATGGTATGCATAAGGCAGAAGCTATATTGACACTGAAAGGCGGAATGACTTCGCACGCCGCTTTAGTAGCGCGCGGCTGGGGGAAGTGCTGTATAGTGGGTTGCACCGATTTCGAAATCGCCGATGATAATAAGTCGCTTACCACGAAGAAGGGCATTATTATTAAGGAAGGCGATTGGTTAAGCTTAAACGGAACAACAGGCCTGGTATATCAGGGAAAGCTTTCTCTGGTGGACGTGGATGTTGAACATAATGAGTCGTACAGAGAGCTCATGAAGCTCGGCGACAAGTTTAGAACCATGAAGGTCAGGACCAATGCGGATACCCCAAAGGATGCCACTCAGGCAATTAAATTTGGCGCCGAGGGTATAGGTTTATTCAGGACCGAGCATATGTTCTATGGAGAAGGAGCCGATAAGCCGCTCTTCCTTCTGCGTAAGATGATCATGTCTAAGAATGTCGCAGAGAGGGTCGTGGCTTTAAATGAGTTATTTCCATTCGTAAAGAGCGATGTTAAAGCGACTCTCGAGGCGATGAAGGGATATCCGGTCACCATAAGGCTTCTCGACCCGCCTTTGCACGAGTTCGTTCCTCATAGCCAGGATAAATTAGAAGCCCTTGCTAAGGAGCTTGGGGTGGACATGGGAGAGCTCAATAAGCGCGCAGAAGTGCTCAGGGAGAATAACCCAATGTTAGGGCATCGCGGAGTTCGTCTGGGTGTTACGTATCCCGAGATAACCGAGATGCAGGTGCGCGCTATCCTTGAAGCCGCGGCGGAGCTCATTAAGTCCGGTAAGAAGACAGTTCCGGAGATAATGATACCGGTCACGTGCACTAAGAATGAGCTTGATAATCAGAAGGTGCTGGTAGATAAAGTATATAAAGAGGTCCTGGCTAAGTTCGGAATGAAGAGCTTACCGTTTATGTATGGCACTATGATAGAGATACCTCGCGCAGCACTGCAGGCGGGGAAGATGGCCGAGGCGGCGGAGTTCTTCTCTTTTGGCACTAACGACCTGACGCAGATGAGCTTCGGGTTCAGTCGTGACGATATAGGAAGCTTCCTTCCCGATTATCTCAACGCCAAAGTCCTGCCGGCAGATCCGTTTCAGACGATCGATCAGGACGGTGTCGGTGAGCTTATGACCATAGCGATAAAGCGCGGACGCGCCACGCGTAAGGACCTTAAGGTAGGTATATGCGGTGAGCATGGCGGAGATTCTGAAAGCGTTAAATTCTGCCATCGCGTCGGAATGAATTATGTGAGCTGTTCACCGTTCAGAGTTCCAATAGCTCGTCTGGCCGCCGCTCAGGCAGCCGTAGAGAGCAAAAAGAAATAGTAAGCCGTTAATGTGTCGGATGCCTGGAGGCGTTAAATCCTCCGGGCATCCAGACATTCAGTAGGGGTGCTAAGATGGATGCTATAAGGCTTTACCTTAAAGATATAAAGAAGCTCGAATTACTTACTCCCGAAGAAGAGATATCTCTGGCCAACAGGATTAAGAAGGGTGATAAGAAAGCCCGCAATGAGATGATACAGGCCAACCTTCGCTTGGTCATCAGTATCGCTAAGAGATATTCCCATCTTGGCGTGTCGATGATGGACCTTATAGAGGAAGGTAATCTGGGCCTGATGAAAGCGGTGGATAAATTTAACCCCAAAAAAGGATATAGGTTCTCCACTTATGGAGCTTGGTGGATAAGGCAATATGTATCCAGGGCCATAGCTAATCAGGGCAAGACCGTAAGGATGCCGGTGTATGTTATTGAGTTATTGATGCGCTATAAGAAGGTCACTGAAAATCTGACGACCTCTCTAAAGAGAAAGCCGAAGCTGAATGAGATTGCCAAACGCATGAAGCTTCCGATGAAGCGGGTTAAACAGCTCAGTAAGATGGTGACGGGCACTACGAGCCTTAATACGCCGGTGGGCGAAGAAGGTTCGACGGAATTTATGGACATGATCGAGGATGAGAATACGCCGACAGCCATAGACGGGTTATCCCATTTCTTCACGCAGGAACGACTGAAGGTGCTTTTGGCCAAGATGTCCAAAAGAGAGCAGAAGATACTCAGTATCAGATTTGGATTGAAAGACGGAGTTCCGCATACCTTAAGAGATACTGCGAAACATTTCGGAATAACGAGGGAGAGGGTGCGGCAGATAGAAGCGGCCGCTATGCGTAAGATGCGCGAGCATATGATAGAACAAGACAAAGAGGCTATCGCCAAACAGAGGTAGGGAGGGATCCATGAACGATTTAAAATCGTGTATTAGGGATATACCTAACTTTCCAAAGCAGGGGATAATATTTAAGGATATTACCACGCTATTAAAAAACGGTAAGAAGTTCAGGGAGGCAGTTGACCTATTTGCCGAGGGCTTAAAAGATAAGAAGATAGACGTGGTGCTGGGCGTCGAGGCTCGCGGGTTTATATTTGGCGCCGCGTTAGCTTATAAGCTCGGTGCCGGCATAGCGCCCATTCGTAAAAAAGGCAAGCTTCCGCATAAGACGCATTCAATCACTTACGACTTAGAATATGGTAAGGACACCCTCGAGATACATCAGGATGCTTTTGAAAAAGGCGATAGAGTAGTGATAGTCGATGATCTGCTCGCCACCGGCGGCACATGCCGCGCAGTCATAGAGCTGGTCGAGAAGATGGGCGGTAAGATCGAGACGATAGAATTTTTAATAGAACTGACCGCTCTCAAAGGCCGCGAGAAACTCAAAGGCTATCCGATCATCTCTCTGATCAAAGACGAATACTGCTAAGATTTACGTCATCCTGACACTGACTCTGACCCTGAACGAAGTGAGGGGGAAGAGGAAGTGGAAGGATCTAAGGAGTGTAGATTCTTCAGTCCCCTTCGCTATGCTCAGGGTCCTTCAGAATGACGGTGGGTAAATGATTTATATGTGCCCCTGTAGCTCAGATGGATAGAGCACAGGTTTCCTAAACCTGGTGTCGCCTGTTCGACTCAGGCCAGGGGCGCCACTTAAGCTGGATGATACCGTATGAAAAAACAAAAACCGATGATAGGATTGCATGCTCACACGCTATTCAGCGATGGCGCGCTACTGCCGAGCGAGCTTATAAGGCGCGCCGAGACGAAGGGTTATACAGCATTTGCGTTAACCGATCACGTAGACTCTTCTAATATCGATTTTGTTCTGCCGCGTATAGTTAAGGTTTGTAAGGCGCTTAACAAAAGCTGGGATATTCTCGCTATTCCCGGAGTAGAGATCACTCATGCGCCAATTCAGGAGATAAAGCGGCTTGTTAAATTTGCGCGGCGTAACGGGGCAAAGATAGTTCTGGTGCACGGAGAGACCGTTTCTGAGCCGGTCTTGAAAGGCACAAATAGGGCGGCTATTGATTCCGGATGCGATATTTTGGCGCATCCCGGCGTAATATCTATGGAGGATGTCAGATTAGCAAAGGTTAAGGGCGTGGCCCTGGAGCTGACAACGAGAAAGAACCATTCGACGACCAATAAACGCCTATACAGAATGGCTAAAAAAGTTGGCGCCAAGCTGGTCCTGAACACAGATGCGCACGATGAGCGCGATGTGGCGACTTATGGCCAGGCTGTAAAACTACTTAAGAGTATAGGTATGAATAAGGTTGATATAGAGGAAGTATTCGGTAATTCGCGTGAATTGGTAAATAAGGTTAAAGATTAAGCACATAAGAGGTTAGGAATAAAAAAGCTGATTCCATCTTGACAAGAGATGTACATGTGATATACTTTAGCAAGAATTGTAAAAAAGTGTACCCAAAGAGCCTATAACACCATAGATAATTTAAATCTTGGCGAAAGAGGAGGTGGTGGATCAAATAGCCGTAGGTTATCAAGACGTGGTGATGTAGATAAAGAATCAATAAGCAATATATACAGGGGGCTGTGATTTAGAATGATAGTTTTCGGTCCCCAATTAAATATAATAGATATCTTCAAAAAATTACCTTAGGAGGTAACATGAAGTTTGTGAAATTTGCTTTAGTCATAGCGATTGCACTCTGCCTCACGGCGAGCGTATACGCTGAGACGCAGAGCGTAAAAGTAAGCGGAGACCTCACGGTCAGAGGCTTATGGAGAAGTGGATATGATTACAGGTCGGAGACACCTGAGCCGCTTGGGACTATAGCAGCCCCAAGAACCGGCATGACTGCCGATACCACTGGTATGGGCACTGGCGCAGTGGGGTTCTCTGCTCCTGGGACATCTCAGTCATGGTTCATGAGCACCACCGAAGTGCAGATAGATGCGGATCTTACGGATAACGTATCTACTTGCATCAGGATATTGAACGAGAGAGATTGGAATAAGACGTCGAAAAATATTGGCAATCTTGCTGGTGGAAATTTGCCAGGACCAGGCGGTACAATTACCACCCTTGCCCCTAACGGCCTCGGTGGATACGCTCCTGATGCTAATGAATTCGCTATAGACTTAGATCTCGCATATGTGAAGTTGAAAAACTTCATCTATAGCCCTCTTACCGTTACGATCGGTCGCCAGGATCTCTGGTTCGGTAAGGGATTTATAGTTGGTTCGAACCATGTGTTCAATAACTGGGCGAACAATAGTGTGAACACAGACGGTCTTTATTACACTAAGCTTAACGCTCCAGAATATACCGCACAGACTGCATTCGATTCAGTGAAGGCAGTATTGGATTACGATCCATGGACCATCACGGGCGTATATTCGAAGCTATGGACAAATTCAGTATCCATAGATGATGATGTCGATCTGTACGGCTTAAACGTCGGTTACAAGTTCGATCATTATAAAGCAGAAGCTGAAGCGTATTGGTTCTTTAAGTACGATCGCTCTATGGAGACGTGGGGAGACAATAAGAACAGCAAGAATAATGATGTGCATACGGTCGGTATGAGAGGTAGTTTTGATCCTATCGATACCGTCACAGTAGCCGGTGAAGGTGCTTATCAGTTCGGTTCTTATTCAGGCAGTAGGCTTGATAACTATGCCAGAGCTCGCTCTGCATACGCTCTCGACTTCTCAGCTGAGTGGAGAGGCCTGATGGATAAGTTCGCTTGGAAGCCTAAAGCCGGAGTTGAGTACATTCTTTACTCAGGCGATAGGGTTTCGGATGTTAATGGCCCGAACAGGGATTCCGGTCAGATGGGAACATATACCGGATGGGATCCGATGTTCAGAGGCAAGTTCGATTCAGCTATTCGTGAGTTCGTTGGGACTTACTATGCATCGTATGCATACCCTGCAAATGGCTTGTCGAGAAATACCTGCATGGATGCATCTTTCACAAACCAGAGCCAGGTCGTGTTTTCAGGTAGCGTTCAGCCGATCGATAGCTTAACGTTAAAGGGAAATATGAACATGTTCTGGACCTATAACGATTATTTCGTAGCACGTTCAATTAACGGTGCACCAAATATAACGGGTGCTAACAGCAACGCATATCGTAGCGGTTACATCGGAACGGAATTCGATGGCCAGGCCCTATGGGATTACACCGAAGATGTCAGTTTCGGAGTCCTCTATGGCTTATTTGTTCCGTGCGGCGATATCTACTACGGCGGTAACAACGACGTAGCTACGGACCTCGTCGGTACGGTAAAGGTAAGCTTCTAAGTAGTCGAACATCTAATAAGAAACCCCCGCTCCTTTTTAAGGGACGGGGGTTTCTTATTGACTTTTTTGACCAGTCAAAATATAATCAGAAATCAAGATGCATAAAAGGCCGATAATACTTATAATTATTACATTGGTTATACTGGGTAGTATTGTCATATGGACCATGCGTCCGGTTGCCGATGCTACGCCCGCATATAGCGCTAAGTCGGTAAAGCTTTTCTCGTTCTCGGACAATGATCCGCTAAAAGAGTGGGAGGAGAAGGTCTTTAAGGGCCGGGTGGTATATACGGTGGAAAAAGATCAAGACCTTTCGTATGTCCGAGCCCAGAGCGTCGGAAGCGCATCCGCTCTTTACTATAAGATAAAACTGGATGCTAAAAATAATACGCCTACTTTAAGCTGGAAGTGGCATGTAGATCGGTTTCCTGTAAAGGCAAATCCGGAAAGCCTGGGCACGGAAAACGAGGATGACTTTGCGGCCAGGGTATATGTTATATTTCCGGCGATGTTCATAACCAATTATAAAGTGCTGGAATATCTTTGGGCTGAGAGCTTACCGGTAGGCTCGATCGGCGATAGTCATTATTCTAAGAATATAAAACTTATTGTTCTCGAAAGCGGTAAAGCAAAAGACGCTAATTTTGTTAGGGAAGACAGGGATATAGTCGCGGACTATATTAAAGCATTCGGAACTGCGCCCGAACATAATATCGGGGCTGTGGCGTTCATGACTAACGCCGAACATACAAATACGAACGCCGATGCATTGTATGATGAGATAGACCTGGGATATAAGGAGAAATAGACTATGCGCGCAAAATTTTTCAGGACCAAGTATTTTACGGGAAGCCATATTCAGATTAAGTATCTACTGCTCCTCTTCGTTTCCATGGCCGTTCCGCTGGTGCTGGTCGGCTTCTGCATGTATTACCTCATATTCACTCTTATGGCAGAACAGGTGGGGATTCCGGAATATATCGCATATAATATATTTCCTGTGGTGAATAAGATCAATGCGATGCTATTGATAGGCGTTCCGCCAATAGCCCTGCTTCTCTTGTTTTGGGGTGTTATACTCTCGCACAGATTCGCCGGCCCACTGGAAAGGCTTGAGAAAGAGCTTAACGAAATATACGAAGATAAAAGGCATAGGCATCGCATAACTCTACGTAAGCATGACGATGTTAAACCGGTCGCCGATTGTATTAATAAACTTTTAGATAAAATAGAGGGGCAGTGTAAATGAGCAATATAAACGAGCTTGCAGTGGTAAGTAAGAATGCCAGGATAGGTGAAGGAGTCGAGATAGGGCCCTTCGCTGTGGTGGAAGATGACGTCGATATAGGAGCTAACGTAAAGATATCATCGCACGCATATATATCCAGTGGAACGTCTATAGGGGATAATGCGCAGATACATATAGGCGCATGCATAGGCGGAATTCCGCAGGACTTAGGGTTCGATAAGAATAAAAAGTCGTATACTAAGATAGGTAAAAATACGGTTGTCAGAGAATATGCGACCGTTCATAGGGCTACGAAGGAAGGCTCCGCTACCGTGGTGGGCGACAACTCCTATCTGATGGCGCTGTGCCATGTAGGCCACGATTGTACTATAGGAAATAATGTCATCATAGCTAATGGTGTTCTCCTCGCCGGCCACGTGAGCGTGGGAGATTACGCATTCATATCGGGCAACGTAGTCGTCCATCAATATTGCCGTATAGGCACGGTGGCCATGATAGGCGGATTTACGGGAATCAATAAGGATGTGCCTCCATACATGCTGGTTAGGGGGCCGTCAGTCGTTCGCGGCGTCAATCTCATCGGGCTGAGAAGACTTAAATTTCCCAGGGAGATTATAGGCGAGATAAGGGAAGCGTATAAGCTTATATTCATGTCAAACCTGAATACTTCTCAGGCTATAGAGGGGATAAATAAGCTTAAGCCTTCTACCGAACTCAGCCATCTGGTGGATTTCATCCGGACGTCGAAGCGCGGAATTTGTAAGTACAAATATAGCGACGACGAATATTTCGAGTGATCAGTTTTTGCGTATAATAAAATCCATATATAATAGGCTGTATGGCCGTTTTGGCCCTCAGTCATGGTGGCCCGGAGATACACGGCTCGAGATAATAGTCGGCGCCATTCTAACTCAGAATACTGCATGGTCAAATGTCGAAAAGGCGATAGCGAATCTAAAAGATGAGAAGCTCCTCTCCTCGCCCGGGAAGATCCTTAAATTAAATGACGGGGCTCTCGCCGAGAGGATCCGGCCGGCGGGCTACTATAATGTTAAGGCCGCACGGGTAAAAAATTTCCTGAAGTATCTGGATTCAAGATACGATTCCAGCCTGCGCAGAATGGCAAGCCAGAATACGGATCAGCTTCGCAAAGAATTACTGGATGTCAGCGGCATAGGTCCGGAGACGTGCGATTCCATATTGCTGTATGCATTCAATAGACCCATATTCGTGGTGGATGCGTATACTAAGCGGATCTTTTCGCGGCACAATATTATTAGCGACAGTCTCGAATACCATGATATTCAGAAGCTATTTATGGGGAATCTGCCGTCGGACCGTGAGATCTTCAATGAATATCATGCGTTAATAGTCAGGCTCGCGAAAACGCACTGCAAATTTCGCCCCCGTTGTGATTTGTGCCCATTAAAAGGTATTTAATTGCCTTGCATATAGAGTAAGGCAATAATATAATATTACCAAAATCGGAGGCGCAATTATGATTAAGAAGAAAAAGAAGGTTGCTCGTAAGGCTTCGAAAACGGCAGGATCTAAGGCGAAGAAGGCTATTAAACGTGCAAAACCAAAACAGATAAAGGCTAAGCCGCGTAAGGCGTTGAAGAGTAAGTCTAAGGCCGGGAAAACCAAGACTGCTAAAGATATTGAAATATCGCTCGAAAAGATAGGCAAGATAACGCATTATTTTCCGCACGTTAATGCCGCGGCCGTAAAATTACTAAAGAGCGGGCTATCGATCGGCGATAATATATATTTAAAAGGGCACACCACCGACTTTAAAGAGCAGGTCAGATCTATCCAGCTCGATCATCAGCCCATCTCGGAAGGTAAGAAAGGGCAGGAGATAGGCCTGTTCGTTAAATCACGCGTCAGAATAGGAGACAGCGTCTACAGGATATAATTATGGCAAGGATTAGTAAAAAGATATTATTAGGGTTAGGTTTCGATAATAAAGATGGTCATGTCCGCGTGACTAAGGGGAAGAACTTTCGCCTGTATGGCGGAAGTGAAGTGACTCACGATGAAATGCAGGAGAAGGCGATAAAGTTCAATGAACAGCTCGATAAGAAGCACAAGACGCTCGACGAGATTAATGCAAAAGAATTTCGGGATATAGCGTCCAAGGTCGGTCTGCAAATCCCCAAAGATAAATAGCGTGAATATAGAGTTTAGATGAAAGTCTTAGGAATAAGTTCCAGTCCCAGGCGTCTGGGCAATAGTGAAATACTGCTGGATAGGGCATTAGAAGGTGCTCGGTCGGCGGGAGCGGTCGTAGAAAAGATCGTTCTTAACGAAATCAATTTCAGACCATGCCAGGAGTGCGGCGGCTGTGATAAGGGCGGCGTTTGCATAATTCACGATGGCATGGACGCTATATATAGGAAGATAGCCGATACCGACGCTTTAATATTATCCTCCCCGATATTCTTCGTAAGTCTGAGTGCCCAAGCAAAGATGATGATCGACCGGTTCCAGTGTGCTTGGACTGCCAAGTATGTATTAAATACAGTAAAAAGTCCAAGGAAGCGGCGGGGAATATTCTTAAGCGTGGCAGGTTCCTACAGGAAGGATCATTTCGAAAACGCCAGACAGATAATTAGAGCATTTTTTGCTACACTGGATGTGGAGTATGCGGGTGAGATATTCTGTGGCGGCATGGTGAAGGCTTTGGACATTGGGAAGGACGAAGACGCTATGAATAAAGCGTATGCGATGGGAAAGGGTTTGATTGAGTCAGATGAGTGATCGGTATAAAAGAATAGCTATACACAATTCATTTCACGTTAAATATAAAATAGGTAGATATATTCTCTTGACAGATAACCTATATTAATGTACACTAACTCATAACAAAGCGTATAGACAAAATAAGGTGGTTCGTTATGAGATTCAAAACGGTTATCAAATTAGTTTCGGATGCAAAAAATAAGAATGAAGCACTGGAAGTCGTAGAGGAATATCTCGCTGGAAACATTGTCTCCGGCGTTGATGTGAAATGCGTTACCAGGCCTCTTCATAATAAGACGAAAATAGCAGGCGCTTCAGCGCTTGTATTCATGATAGTCATTAGCGCATTTCTATTCTGCAATATTAAACATACCCACAGCATTATACCTTTAATACCCGGAGTGAATGCCGTCCAGCCGCCTCTTAATACAGCAAGCATTACCAATAAGAGCGAAAACTTCAAGAAAGACTGGGAAGATCGGCGCACCAAAGAATCCCTGGCGTATATCACGAAGTAATTCATTCAATCAGTCCTACAATAACAGCGAGGAAATAATTATTATGATTCCCCAGGAAATCTGCTATAGTGTCATAAAATAGAGAAGGAAGTTTACTTGAAGTCCTTTCTTGGATAAGGTAGTAGTAGTGTTGTGGAGAGTGTGGGCAACCCAAAGGGTTGTCCAAGCGAT
>Ga0114951_10001668_pt1 | contig 26767 bp, 14 predicted proteins | sample AM7aDNAmetaG_FD_88677 | JGI IMG/M metagenome (GOLD analysis project Ga0114951, IMG submission 88677) | Freshwater microbial communities from Finland to study Microbial Dark Matter (Phase II) - AM7a DNA metaG | ecosystem: Environmental > Aquatic > Freshwater > Lake | place: Finland: Lake Alinen... | reverse complement strand
TTCGGCAGTAACTACCACGGTCGTTGCTCCCGGAAGTGAAGCAGCCGGTGTAATTACCTTGGTGGCATTCGGATCCGTTGTGGTGGCGGTCACCGTCGGCACTGTATTGGTACCAGCCGGAAGAACAACATTATAAGATAAAACGGAAGCCGAAAATCCGGTTACCGTGGTGCCGGAGACTTTCAGGTCAGAAAGTGTGGCATCGGATGAACCTGAAGCCACAGTAAAATTAATTGTATAAGTTTTGATAGTTGTACCATCCTCGGCGACCACACGTACCGTTGTGGCTCCAGGCAGTGAAGCTGCTGGTGTGATCGTTTTGGTGGCATTGGCATTGGTAGTGGTAGCGGTAACTGTGGGCACTGTAACTGTTCCATGAGGTAAAACAACATTGTATGCCAGCACCGAGGCGCTGAACCCGGAAACTGTCACCCCGCTGACTTTCAGATCTGAAAGGGTGGCATCAGAACTCCTTGCTACCGTGAAAATCACGGAATAAGTTTTTGTGGTCGTACCATCCTGAGCTGTTACAACAACCGTTGTGGTACCGGGCAGAGATGCTGCAGGGGTGATCACCTTGGTGGCGCTAACATGGGTTGTGGTGGCAGTAACCGTGGGCACAGTAACCGTACCGGCAGGCAAAGCCACATTATAGGTAATTACGGAGGCGCTGAAACCGGTAACCGTGGTACCAGATACTTTCAGGTCCGATAAGGTGGCATCATTACTTAGCGAGGCTGCTGCAACGAAATCCTGATTGGTGACGCTGCTGGCCTGGGCCGAGTAGCTTCGGTTGACCGGGGTAAAGGCATATCCCGTTTTTGCAGGGGTAACCGTGCCTGTCCAGCCAATCGATACATCGGCGGAATAATAACCGCTGCTGTTGGTTTGGGGCGATCCGGTGAGCCCTCCCATGGTAACTCCCTGAACACCTGCTCCAGCGGCTGTTTTTACGTATCCTGATATGTTTACTGTAGTGGCAGCTCCGTAAATCCATATGATGCCGTCAGCATCATCCGAACTGAGTGTTTTCTTAGTGGTGTTCGATGAGGTAAATCCGTACATGACTTTTCCCTTGTCGTAATACCCATCGCCAATATCACCATATATATCCCTGAGATTCAGCCAATGGCCCAATTCATGAAGACTGATGGATTCAACGTCGTAGCTGCCGCTGCCGGAATTCCAGGTGAGGTTGGAATTGAAAGTAATGTCACATTCGATAATGTTGGTTCCCGAATACCAGACTGCTGCCTGGCCGATAGTGTTATTGTCAGATAAGGGTCCCCAGGCGATATCATTGGACCCGTTGTTTACCGCATTAACATTAGTATGGGCACCGGCATAATTGAACTGAAAATTTGCGCCTGCAGTGTTCCAGGTAGCTGCTGCATTTTGAATGGCCTGAGCTTCCCCTGTCATGCTGGCCAGGTTTTCGTTTACCTTAAATGATATAGCATGAGTTGCCCATTTATTACCGCCGTAACTATAAGTGATCTTAAAGGTATATTCATTGCTCGTTTGCCCGGAGCCGTTAACCACAGTTAGCGGACCACTTCCCGCTGAAGCTGGATAATTGTTTATCGTGGCGATAGGTACAGTGCAAACAATCTGGGTATCGGACCAGCTGGTTATGGTGCCGGTAATCCTCGGTTGTCCTGCCTGATAAAAGAATTCAACCCTGCTGGATCCTTGTGTGGCTCCGAATCCTGTTCCTGTAATGGTGATGGAACTGCTGGTGCCGGCAGAAGCATGGTCGGGGGAGACCGAGGCAATGTGCAAGGAGGATTCTGAAGCGGGATCAACTTTCACCTGGGCGCCATCAACCGTCAGGTCGGTCGCTAACACTGTCGTCTGAGTGGCGTCGAGCATTTCAACCGTAAAGTTCAGCTGGACATCATTGGTGATTAATCCGGCGAAGTCGGTCTGGTTGAATCCGAAATCATTGTTGTCAACCGCATTTCCAGTGATCACATAGCTGTCATTTGAAACCCAGGACTGGCCGGTTGTGGTGCAGTCAAATTTGAAATAAACGGTGGCCGGACCAGGATCGGCGTCGCCATTGATCCTTAGCGAAAATGAATAAGATGAAAAATAACCATCCTGATCGTTGTCGACGGTTCCTACAAAATTGACTATTGTCCCGCTAACAGCATAAGTGTCATTGGTTTTATTCTCCGTTTTCCCGCTTTTAAGGCCGCCCGTATAGGGCCTTAATTTTGGAGTAGCTATGGCTTTAAGAAAAGTAGGTATAGCTTCCGGATCAGTTTTTGCCTTTTTTATCGTCTCGATGAACAGGGAACTATTCACCTTATGATTATCAATCCACACCTTACCGTCGGTAAGCGTGAATTTCCCCTGAAGGCCACCGGTAATGCATGCCCTGTTTTCCGGCATAAAAAGTACGCACTCTTCGCCGGGAGTAAATCCCACTGAATTTGAAACATACTGCGTGGTATCACCCACAGAGCCACCAAGCATATCTAAGGAAAGCAGGCTGTTTTTAGCTAGATCGCCCCTGATGCAATCTACTATCCTTAATCTGGTGGTGGTAACAATATTCTTGCCTCCGCTGCTATATACCCAAGCAGATGCGGAAGACTCAGCCTGGACCTGTAAAACAAGTCCGGACTGTTGGTTTATTTCCTGAAGATTTAGTTTAATCTGTTGATTAAATGCAGGTTTCACTAAGAATAGTGTTACTGCAATAACAGACACCAGAACGATGATTTTTTTTGTAATCCTTTTCATGATAGAAGGGTGGGCTTGATCGTCGAATAAAATTATCCGCAACTCTTTATGATTACAACAAAATTAGAATACAATTTGTTCTAACCTACCGAATTCAGGGGTTTTTATTCAATTGGCTGACCAATATTGATCCCGAGCTGGATCATATGGGTAGTATACCGGTTCGGTATGTCAGCTGAAACAGGAATTTCGAATAAATAGCGGAGTGAAAGGTTGTCGAGCCGCACACCAGTAAACACTCTAAGGCCTCCATTTACCGTATAGGATAAGCCGGCATCGAATTTATCCTTTAGATGAACAGTGGTGCTCAAATCAAACCGGAATCCGTTTATCGCATTGTATTTAACCACGGCCATCGGCTCGATCTTTAGGCCCAAACTGCGGTTAAGTTCAAAAAAATATCCACCGTAAGCATAAGCCGATCGGGCAAGATCGGGATTCCGCGACGGATCGCCAATCTGCGGATACCCATAATTGCCGAATTTTATGGACGAATTCATTAATTGCACTACCGAGAATCCCACGTAGCCCAGTTTGTTGAAATAATGCACACCTGCATTAAAATCAACGATATAACTTTTTATCGGATTTTGCAGATAGGGGTCATTGGGATCAGCAAGGAGTATGGTTGATGAGCCGATCTGAAATATCGAAGGCGACAACCCAAACGATAGATGGCCTTTTTTGGAGTACACATGATAGGAATAATCCAAATGCATACCTGTTAATTGGAATACTCCGTACGATTGATGAAAGAAACCAGCGCCCACCCCCACGTTGGAGAAGGTGTTCTGCCCCTTATTTATAAACCCGAACGGGTTAAACCGATCGCGGGATTTCGACCATTTAGTTTGATAGGTCACACTCTGGCTCGCCGGTGCGCCATCCCATCCTACCCATTGCTGCCGCGAAATGACAGACAGGTTGCCATATCTCCCTGTACCTGCAATTGCCGGATTTAAAAGGAATAAATTACCCAGATACTGGTCGGAAAAAGAGTTTATCTGTGTAAAGCCGGGCATGGCCGTTATAAGCAGGCTAACGATCAGCGCAAATCGATATGTGAGATTTTTTCTCATCGTAATATCGAGACAGATCCTTTAAGGGGTTTAAGTCCGGGTTGCAGCCAGAGAAGGTAGTAATACGTTCCCATGGGTAAAACATTTCCCGATTTATCTTTCCCGTCCCAGGCAGTTGTGTACCCGGTGTCGGCCCACCAGATTAATTTACCGGTGCTGGAAAATATTTTCATTTCACAGGTTGTGAAATCCTTTAATGCCGGGATTTGCCAGGTTTCATTATATCCATCTCCATTCGGAGTAAAGGCATTGGGCACCTGGAAAGGAGGAAAATCAAGCGTTAGGTCAATCAACGCATGATCGCGGCAACGGGATGCATCGGTTACCCAAACAAGGTATTTCCCCAGCTCCATGCCGCTTAAATAAGTAACCGTATCATTGGTCGACCATAATATTGAATAGGGGGGAGTGCCTCCGCTTACCGATAAATGTATCTCCCCATCTGGGCAGGTTTCGCAGCTGGGCGAAACAAGCCGGTATTTTATCTTGATGCTGTCGGGCTCCGAGAAGGAAATATCTTTCGGATACCTGACCGTGCATGCACTATCCTCACGCACCACGAGCTGGAAACTATTGTTGCCATATAATCCCTCAAACAACGGGCTGTCGTAATAGGTGTTCCCGTTATCCAGACTATACTCATACTTTTTCCCCGATCCGCGGGCATAAATTTTCAGGCTTCCATCGCGGCTACCCGGACAGGTTACCGGCGAGGTAGTCACAGAATCAATAACAAGTTTTGCCGGATCATTGACCTGAATCCTCACGGTATCGGAATTTGCGCAGCCATTCTTGGTAATCGAAAGAATATATTGCCCGGTGGTATCAATATTAATGGTTTGCGTAACCGCTCCGGTATTCCATTTATAGCTGTCACCCAACCCCCCCGAAAGCGGTATCGCGTTTGATTTGCAATATATGGCATCTTTACCAAGATCGACCTTAGGCAACGGCTTGATAGTCAGATTCAATGTGTCACTTTGTGTGCATCCGTCGAGTGTGATCGTCAGCGTATAAACTCCTGATGTACCGGCCAGAATTTGTCTGGTGCTATCACCGGTGCTCCAGATATAGTGATCGCCTTTACCCCCCGAAAGTTTTATGGGATCCATGGCACAAACAGTGGTGTCTTTACCCAGGTTGACCAACGGCAACGGCTTGATCGTAACATTCACCGTATCGGAATTGGTGCATCCGTTTGTTTTTATCGTTAGCACGTAATCTCCGGTTTCATAAACCTGGATATGCTCCGTAGTATCGCCGCGGCTCCAGAGATAGGAATCCCCCTTTCCACCTGAAAGGTCGATCGCCGGACCATGACAAGCGATGATATCCTTGGGAAGTTTTACAATGGGAAGGGGCTTTACAACCACCTTTATGGTATCAGTAAAAGTGCACTGGTTCTTATCGGTGGCAAATAAAATGAGCTGTGGTTCCGACTTCACTATTTCCACATACCGCGTGGTGTCACCGTTACTCCACTTCCATGACATGAATTCACTGCTGCCATCGAGCCAGATTGTGTCGCCCATGCAGTTGTTCAGCCGGTCAGGGCCAAGTTGGGGTAAAGTATAGGGAAGCACAATGATGGTGACCTCGCCGAAACCGGAACACTCTTTCTGGGTAATGGGATCTCTCGAATAGCCCTTTACGCGGTAGGTGGTGGTGGTCCATGGAGCAACAACCAGCTGGTTAACGGTGTCCTTAGCAGGGGTGTCCCAAAGATAATTGGCAGCTCCCTCGGCGGTAAGCCTGACTTTTGTCCCTGCGCACACAGCGCCGGTAATGGAGGAAGCAATTTTGACATCAGGTGCATTTTCTTCCGATACCGCTATTTTAGGGGTAATCGAACACAACGTGGTAGTATCGGTTATTGTAACCTCATAAAGTCCCCCTTGAAGACTGGTGACCCGGTTGGTTTTATTATCAGGAAAATCTTTCCAGACGAAAGTAAACTGCCCCGTCGGCTTGTCCATCTCGATGGTTATCGATCCGTTGGTTCCGCCGCAGGCTGCCGGGGAAACGTGCGGATCTTTGATTACCGGAACAGGCTTCTCTTTTACATAGGTGCTGTCGCTGGCCATACATCCGTTGTAATGGGTGACAGTTACAAAATAGGTTCCCGGATTATATACTTCCCGGACCCTGTAAACACTCAGGTTATTATTATCCCTCCAAAGGTAAAAGGCTCCGTCGCCGGCATCCAGCCTTGCGGGACTGCCCTTGCAAAGGCTCGTTGTATCAGGGAAATTTAGCTCCGGGAGAGGAAAAATAGTAATAACCTGATCTTGTGTTATATCCGATCCGAATTGTCGAACCGAGAATTTAACCATGTACTTACCCGCCTTAGTAAACTGGTAGGTGCCTTCGAGGGTATTAGGATCAACGGTTGCCTTTCCAACGAGATTGATACCGGCTTCATCGTAAAACAGCCATTGCGGCAACCCATCCAGGGTTTGCTTATTGGCAGAAACATAAAACTTTGTGGTATCGTTCTGGCAGGTGCTTTCATAATAGAATTTGGCGGCCTGAAAGAAATCTGACAAAAAGGTGGGGAGGCCAAAATAGGATTTACCTCCTAGGCCGGTGGCATTATCGAGCAGGGTTGTTCCATGCTCAATATAATTGCAGCTCTTTTGAATCGGTGAGCTGATCACCCCCAGGTAGGGCTGGCCACTGAGAGTGACATAAATTTTTCCGTTGGGTCCGAGTTGTAGCGCTCCGACCAGTATGCTTGCATTCTCCCTTAATATCTGGGCACTTCTTTGTATGGAGAGCTGATCAGGAAGGGTTATATCCCACTGATAAATAAAACCGCCTTTCCTGGTTGAGCCGTACAGAAAATTACCGGTAGGCGAGAATTCGACACCATAGGCGTTGTTGATTTCACCGTTCGGATCCTCATTATTACCGGCGCCAAGTTTGGCCAGTTGTCTTATTCTCCCGTTCTCATTATCGAAACTGAATAATTCGAAAAAATGGCCACCCTCCACTGCGGTGGCAATGAAATCTCCTTTTGGCGATGACTTGATGTAGCCAGTTGCTCCCCTGTTATTGAGATCGGTGGGATCGTACCGGTAAACGCTTCCCTCCAGAACCTGTGCCTCATAATTGAGTCCGTTTTCGGTAAGTTTGAATTCATCGAATGCCCAGTTGTCAAATTCATGGGTTATAATCCAATAATACTTTCCGTCCTTACTTTTTATGGCAGCGATCTTTTCAGTAAAAAGTACCCTTTCGACTCCCGGGGGTGATAGATTTTTTTGTGTTATACCACCAAGCCCATTATCCTCAGTCATTTCAACTATACTGTATTTCAGGCCATTACCCGGGTTCAATGGGGTTCCGGCCTTGTCAAGGGTAAAAATGCAGTATTTCGTTGTGGAGTTCGGCCAGGGAATTACAATGGAGGATTGGGTGGAAGTGATGTTACCTAAAAGCCCGGTTCCATTTAACATTACTTTATGGGCGCGGTTGTAAACAGTTTGCCCATCAGTATAGAAAAGAAGCTTGCCATTTTTATCACTGATCGAAGCAACGCCTTCATGCGTATCGATTTGTCCGTCGGTCAGCGGTTTTGGATATTGCTGATTAAAATCCAGTCCGGCGTGATCGCCAAAATACCACACTGCTCCCTCTTTTTGTGCATATAGCGGTTGCAGAAGCAACAACGCCAACCCCGTAAGAAAAAAGAAAAACCGCTTTTGCACAACTTCCCTGATTAAAAGTGTCCAAAGATGAGAAAAAATGATCATTAGGCAAAGATTAAAATTCCGTACTATATTTACGCGGTTTATGACTTTGATTATGAGAAAACTGATCATCCTTATATTTATTGTTGCCTCGGCTATGACTGGGTATTCACAGAATATCGGTGATTACCCTCCTTATCCGGTACCGGAAAGTTACCGCTTGAAAGGTGGAGCCGGGCTTCCGTCCCACGTCGATAATTCCCTGAAAGTTTATTTTCCACCAATTATTAATCAATACGGATGGAGCTGCAACCAGGCAAGCAGCATTGGTTACGTATTCACCTATGAGATGAACAGGCTGAGAAAAGCCACTGCCGATATACCCGAAAGCCTGTATACTCCCGGATTTGTCTGGAATTTTCTTAATAGCGCAAATGCCGGTGTGGGAGTGAGCTATTTCGATAGCTGGGAAATTGTTAAAGCTGCCGGATGTCCGAATTTCGTCGATTATCCATTTTATCAAACTGCAACAGGGGTTTGGATGTCGGGCTACAAAAAGTATTACAATGCCATGCAAAACCGGATCTCCATGAATTATTCACTGCAGGTTGGAACCCCGGAACAGCTTGCCCTGTTTAAGCAATATCTGGTTGATCACTATGAAGGTTCACCCGATGGAGGAGTCGCCAGCATTCAGATTTCCTCAGATCGCATGGATACAAAAAACTGGAGAGACCCTCAAACAAACGAGGATTGGCCGGTGATCTGGACTTTTGGAGACAATGTTGGCCATGCCCTCACGATTGTCGGATATAATGATGATGTACGCGTGGATCTGAATAACGACGGTAAGTTCACTAACGATATCGACATCAACGGCGACGGAATCGTCGATATGAACGACTGGGAAATTGGCGCTTTTATGGCTGTCAACAGCTGGAGTGAATGGTGGAATAAGGGTGGGAAATCTTACATATTATATAGTGTGGTGGCTCGCGACGGGAACCACGGCGGGATATGGAACCGCTCGGTTCACCTCATCAAGGCTATGAAAACATACCATCCCGAGCTTACAATGCGGGTGGTATTGAGGCATACCCAAAGAAAGAAAATCAGCATTCAGGCTGGATTTTCCTCGGATACAACTGCTACAAAACCACAGCAAACGCTCAGTTTTCCAATATTTAACTACCAGGGAGATAATACACCCTTGCTGGATACCGAAAACCCGACCGATCAAAAACGGTTCGAATTAGGACTGGATATTACGCCTCTCCTGAATGCTATTGAGACCGGCGCTCCGGTGAAGTTTTTCCTGATTGTTGACGAAAAGGACCCAAATGGGACGGCAACCGGTCAGATTGATGAATTCTCGGTGATAAACTACAAAACCAGTGCCGATGAGGTGATCTCCAAATCAAAGAAAGTGCCCATTGTCAATAACGGAGCTACTTATGTCAGCCTCACCGAAACTCTTGATTTCAATAAGCTGAAAGTGGAAAAGCCTGCCCTCACGAATATCGTTCTTGGTCAGCCATTCTTTGCGCAGCTTGCGGCCAGCGGTGGTCAGCCGCCTTATCGCTGGGAGTTGGTGAAAGATTATCAGGAAAAGGCATATAGCCAGCAATTTGAAGACATATCAGGGGATACCCTTTCAAATATTAAAAACGAAAAAGTTTTTCAAAAGGTTACCCTGCCGTTCCAATTCCCTTTTTATGGACAAAAATATACCAGCCTGGGTGTGGATATCCGAGGGACTCTCTATTTCTACGATAATGAATATATTCAGTATCCGTATGTAATTAACCAGGATGTCATCTTTAAGGTGAAAAAGTGTATTATGCCTTTTGGAGCTGATATCCAGGTTAATGTGCCAGGTGATGCACTGATTTACGCGGCAACCGATTCCATGGTCACCTTCGAGTGGAATGCCTCGGTGTATACTGGATTAAAAGTTTATCCTCTTAAAGTCAGTGCCAGACTGCATTCCGATGGGCGAATTGAGTTTAGGTATGGGAGCAGAAGCGTTCCGTCGACCGACTATCCCTGGCAGGTAGGAATATCAAACGGAGATCAGAGTTTGTATAAATTTGCTTCGATCAGCGAGAACCAGCTCATGTCGGAAAATTATGCGATTAACTTTAGTCCGCTGGCATTTCCTGATAACCTGGCACTCACCGAAGACGGTACCCTCAGCGGAATTGTGAATGACAAGAACAAGCTTTGGAATATCAATGTCAAGGTTACCGATGCGTATAATCAGGTTCAGTACGAAACAGTTCCTATCTCCACCATATCGCACGATACTACGACCATTAAAAGCACAAATTATCCAAATCCGTTCCGTCGTTCCACTGGCATATCATTCAAACTTAACGAGGAATCGCCGGTGAAACTTGAGATTTATGATTTTTCAGGTCGTAAAATCATGGAGCTGATCGATAAAACTCTGCTGCCCGGTTCATTTACTTACTATTGGAATGCCCGCGATATGTCGAACCGCGATGTGAATCCCGGTACCTATTTGTATCGTCTTACTATCGGTACCCAGAAGGAAACCGGGAAGATGATTCTTGTCAGGTAAATTACCCGAATACCAATTCAATTGACTCGCACACAATTATTGGGAGTGCAAATAAGTTATATTATCTAAATAATTACATATTTGCATTAATCAAAGTTTTTAAAGAATGAAAGTGCTAAAGTCAGGTTCCAAATTGCTGTTTGCCGTAATATTGGCCACAGCTGTCTTCGGATGTTCAAAAGTCTCGACACCATCGGCTTATGTTCCAACCGCCGCCGATGCCACTGCCACTGCAACCCTTGCCGACCTGCAGGCAGGCCGAACCTTATTCATCAACAATTGCGGGCGTTGCCATACGCTGCCAATTCCGGATGATTATTCCGCATCGCAATGGAAGAGCATTTTACCCGGCATGACCAGCCGAACCAGTCTGACCACTGCTGAAGTTACCCAGCTGACAAAATACGTCACCAGGGGCAATTAATAAGTAGGAGATTCCTTTGGCAGAAACCCCCAGACTGAAGTCTGGGGTTATTCATACAGCTTGATACAGAGCGATATGACTAACCCCAGGTTTCAGCCTGGGGGTTTTGTGTGAATCTAACCCTTCCTAACTTCTCTCTCTAAGCGCCTTCCTTTTTCTCGGCGACAGCCTTATATTCGTCTGCTGGGCAACCTGATACATCACCGGAACAATAACCAGTGTCAGGAAAGTCGAGAACACCAATCCGAAGATAATGGCCTGTGACATAGGTCCCCAGAACAGTACGTTGTCGCCCCCGAAATAGATATTGGGCTTAAATTCGGTGAAAAGTCCTATCAAATCTATGTTGATACCTACAGCCAACGGTAACATCCCAAGAATGGTAGTTAATGCGGTCATGATTACCGGACGTAACCTTGTTTGCCCACCTTCAATGATGCATTCTTTTGATATTTCCTTAGCAAGCGGGGCCCCGCTGGGTAACCCTAATTCGAGGCGTTTCCTCTCTTTCAGGAGCGAAATGTAATCCACCAGCACGATACCGTTTTTGACAACAATACCCGCCAATGCTATTATTCCGATGCCTGTCATGATGATGATGAAATCGAGCTTGAAAAGGGCCAGACCGAAGAATACTCCGATAATACTGAAGAAGATCCCGGTAAGGATGATCATGGTCTTGCCGAATGAGTTGAATTGGGTGACCAGTATCACAAAGATCAGTGCCAGAACCAGCAGCATAGCCTCCATCATGAACATCGAGCTGCTTTCAGTCTGCTCCTGTTCACCAGTGAAATGAATGGCATATCCGTCAGGAAGCGGCATATCTTTAAGCAGTGATATGAGCTGTTTATTGACAGTGGTAGAGTTGTAACCCGCTTTTGCGTTGGAGTACAAAGTTACCGTTCGCTCAACATTCTTACGGTTTACTGACCCGAATGTAGTGCTGTAAGTGAAATCAGCAACCGCTGAAATCGGAACCTGAATCATCTGTCCGGTTGCCATATTCATCGAACTTACCTTCTGATTCATCAAACTGCTAAGATCATAACGGTAAGCTTCAGCCAGGCGAATTTCGATAGGATACTCATCTTCTCCAACCTTAAAGTTCGATATCTCTTTGCCGTACAGTGCGGTACGGATTGTGGAAGCGATCACCATGGTCGAAAGGCCATAGCGCTGTGCTTTATCTCGGTTTATTTTTACCAATAATTCAGGTTTACCCAGCTCAATATCAGCCTTCAGACCTTCGATGCCTTGAATTCCGGATGCTTCAATTTTATTCTGAACCGTATCGGCATAGGCAAGCAACTGATCGAACTGCTTTCCTGAAATCTCAATGTTAATGGCATTACCCGTTGGAGGTCCCGATTTCTGTTTCTCGAGATAGAATTCTATGCCCGGGTATTTACCAATGAAGGCATTGCTTAGGTCCTCCATAATTTTATTGGTGTTCACTCCATTCCGATATTCGTAATCGACAAAGTTAAGCTGAACCCGGGCCTTGTGCGGAGTTTCGCCTCCTGCATACTCGTCGTTTCGTCGAACACCTGTCCCAACCAGGGTAAGCATCGATTTTACCAGTTTCATGTTATCACCAAGCACTTCGCGGGTTTTTGCTTCCATCACCTGTGCTACGGAATCGGTAAGGGTAATATCACTTCCTAATGGCAACTCGGCAAAAATGTTGATCATGGGCGGCTCCCCTTCCGGGAACAGACGGGTTTGTCCATGGCGGGCGCTGAAAAACATCATAGTCACAACTAGAAGCACAACCGTTCCGGTAAGGAAGATGGCAGGACGTTTTCCATTGAGTGTATAACGGATCAGCCGAAGATAGAACTTCTCAAATTTCACCATCATAATTTCACTGAACCAATATCCTACCTGCTTCATGAACAACTGGTGCATGATCATCAGGATGACAAACAATGCGAGCAAATTGGCCAGCCAGGTAATGTGGGTCACATAAAACAGTGCCGAAACCGCTGCAATAATTCCTGCAGACATAAAGATCCGTCTGCTGCTGTGTGGTTTGTCGTGATCGTGTGATTCAAATGAACCAGTGAACACAGGAACAAATACCAATGCAACAACCAATGAAGCTCCCAGCACAACCATCAGGGTTATAGGCATATATTTCATGAATTCACCCATCATGCCGCCCCAGAACATCAGGGGAAGGAAAGCAACTACCGTGGTTAGCGTGGAGGTGATAACAGGGATGGCAATCTCCCCGACAGCCAGCCTCGAGGCATCGAATTTGGAATATCCCTTTTCCCGGAATCGCGTGATGACCTCCATCACCACAATCGCATCATCGACAAGCATCCCCAATGCAAGGATCAGTGAAAACAGCACAATCATATTTATCTGCGCACCCTGAATAGTCAGGAACACAAAAGTCATCAAGAGCGACATTGGAATAGCCAAACCAACAATCAGCGCATTGCGGAGTCCGAGAAACAGGAACAAAATCGTGATTACCAGTACGATACCCATGACAATACTGTTCTCCAGCTCACCCAGTTGCCTCTTGATTGATTTCGACTGGTCCATGGTATAATCAACGCGCAGATCCGAAGGTACCGATCCGTCTTTCTTTGCAGCATCGATCGCGGCAAAGGTTGATTGTGTGGCAGAGATCAGGTTTTCACCCGATTTCTTGACCACATTAAGCGTTACAACGGGCCGTCCATCCAAACGTGCATATGATTTTTTGTCTCCGAAACCATCTGTAACGTTGGCAATATCTTTCAGGTAAACCGTATTTGTCGGATCCTGACGAATCACAATGTTCCTGATATCATCAATAGTCTTGAATTCGCCCACTGTTCGAACGGTACGGCGTGTTTTTCCGATCTTGACCTCTCCGCCCGACATGGACATGTTTTCCATGCGCATCACGTTTTCCACGGTGGTAAAACTTACTCCCAAAGCTTCCATTTTCGGAAGATCCACTTCAACCAGAATCTTACGGTCGTCGACACCTGTAATATCAACTTTTGAGACTTCATTGATACGCTCGATCTCATCTTTCAGATATTCCGCATAATTCTTGAGCTGAGTCAATGAATAATCCCCGGAGAGATTGACATTCAGAATCGGCAATGAATTGAAATCAAAGTTAATAGCGCTTGGCTCGGTCCTCAGATCGGTTGGAAGTTTGCTCTTGGTTTTATCAATGGCATCCTTAACATCGAGCAAAGCGGATTTGATATTTACGTTGGTCTGAAACTCGACAAAGATCATCGAAAAATCCTGCAATGAATTGGATTTAAGATTCTTGATTCCCTTTACCGTTTGCAGCTCATTTTCCAGCGGCCGGGTAATGAGGTTCTCAATATCTTCAGGTGAGTTCCCCGGATATACTGTCTGTACAAAGACGGTTGGGTAATTGATTTCCGGGAACAACTCTTTAGGCATTCTAACGTAAGAGATAACACCGAATATCATGAGCATGATTGCCAGCAGATATATGGTGCTTTTATTTTTCAGCGCCAGGGTCGTTAGTTTAAAATCCCTGATCAGCAGTTTATCATTATTTTCCATCTGATTTTTCAGTTCTGTTGATATTAATTCCAGGTAACCAGGCTGCCTTCTTTCACATGGTTGTAACCCTGGCTGATAATCATTTCCCCTCCGATAAGGCCGCCTTCTACCACGGTCATACTACCATCGGAACTACCAGTTTTAAGATAAACCTTGTGTGCTTTTCTTTCCGTGGAACCCTGTACAGAAAATACATAAGATCCTTCCACATCCTGACGGATAAGAGCAGTTGGAACAACTACCGCATTTGGGAGGTTGATTACACGTATCTTCATATTAGCAAGCATATTAGGTTTAATTTCCTGGGCAGTATTAGGAATTTCAACTCGCACGCTGAAGGTCCGGCTCTGAGGATTTATCACGTCGCCTTTGTAAGAAATCGGAATTGTTTTTACTACGCCGGGAAGGTTTGGAAATTCAATACTCACGGTGTCGCCTTTGTTAACCGTTTGCATAAATGCTTCGGAAACTTCGGTATTTACGTACAGACTCGACAGGTTAACGACATCAACGATACCGCGACCGGGAGAGGCCAGTTCGCCAACTTTCATGGCAATCTTTTCAACCCTTCCATCAAATGGGGCATAGATTTTGGTGAGTTCGAGCTGCGATTTGATTGTGGCCATCTTACTCTCCAGAGATTCCTTGCTGTTTTTAATTTGCAGATACTGCATTTCCGATCCCACGCCCTGATCCCATAATTCCTTCTGTTTGTTGTAGGTGGTTACGACCATCTCCAGACCTTTCTGAAGTTCAACCAGGCCGCTTTCCATAACTTTTGAATCCAGTACCATTAAAAGCTGGCCTTTCCTGACTTGCTGGCCCACCTTTACCGGGATCGATGCAATTTTTCCTCCCATTTCAGGACTGATGGATGCAGCTTTCACTGCCTCAACCATGCCGTTCGATTCTATATAATCTGTAAAATTTATCTTCTTGACAGTTTCAACAACCACCTTGGTAACTTTTTCTTCTTTAACCGGTTGTTTAACAGCAAGTTCAGCTTCTAAGGCTGTCTGTTTTGCTGTCAATGAGGTGATCTCCTTCTTTGTTTTTGCAAGATCAGCATTGATCTTATCAACGGTACGCTCCTGGTTGCACGAAACCGCCATAACGATCAGTGCTACAAGTGGAATGATTACTTTTTTCATATTATCTTTTTTGTTTATTTTTTTGTCACAATTGATTGTATGCTTTCTGTAACTCAAGTTTCTTTGTAAACAGGTCCATGATCGATCCGAGGTAAGTTCCCTGTGCCTGGAGCAGGGAGTTATAAGTCTGGTTAAGGTCAGTAGTCGATGCTACGCCCGATTTGTAACGGATCTGGTCCTTGGAATATATCTTCTTTGCAAGTTCAAAGTTGTCGCGCTTATTGCGGAATGTTTCGACCGAAACCTGGAAATTGTTTTTTGCTGTTAAGGCAGCCAGGGCGAGGCTTTCATCGACCTGCCTCTTGGTATTCAGTGATTTTTCATATTCGAGGTTGGCACCCTGAACTTTATAATATCGTTTTCCTGATGAGAATATCGGGATGGCCACATTTACGCCAAAAATGGTTGTTGCATACCATTTTTCATTCGCGCTGAAAAATGAAAACGTATTTCTCTGTGCATTTTCTGTTTGCGATAAAAAGGCCGAAACGGTAGGCTGATATTCTGTCTGGGCCAGCTTGACCTGTAATCTCGATAGGCCGGTCTGGGCTTCCATCAATTTGTGAGTGACGTTATCAGTCTGATTATAAGCTTGCGACATCAGACCTTCAGGATCAGTAGCCAACATCAGCACATCAAGATTTTCCGTCAGCTTGATTTCATCGTTTATCGTCAGTCCCATGTTGAATTTCAACAGGGAATATACGTTCCGTACCTGGTTTGCGGCATTTAGCTGATTGGTTTTCAGGTCGCCAAGCAGGAGCGAAAGTTTATCAACATCAGTTTCCTGCATGAATCCCTTTTCCATCAGTGCTTTCGAATCTTTTACCAGCGATTCCATCGTGGTAATGGTTTCCTTCATCAACTCCTGATTTTTCTCGGCTACCAGGCAGAGAATATAGGCCGATGCAATTGCCTGCCTGACATCCTGCTGAACTTTTTCGAATTGAAGCTGCGTCATTTGCTGGGCGATTTTCGACATTTTCAGGCCGACAAAGTACGATCCGCTGTATACCAGCTGACTTAGTTGCCCTTGAAGGGAAGCGTTGTTTTTAGTACCAAACTGCACTTCCATGAATTCGCCCTTCTTTCCCCCGAAAAATTCGGCCGGAATCAGCTGGGTAGCAAGATTGATGAAGTTGGTGTATCCAAGGCTGGCTTGAGCCTGGGGTAATCCGGAAGCCAAAGTTTCCCTGATTTTTTTAACGGCCAGTTCAATATCGATGACTGCATTGCGGGCCTGAAAATTATGTTGCACTGCATAATCCTGGGCCTGTTTAAGTGTAAATTCCTGCGTTTGCGCTTTGGCGGTTCCGGCAAGCGTTAACGCCAGGATGAATACAAGACTGATTTTAAGTGGTTTTATCATTTCCATTCAGTTTTTAATTTTTCATTCAAAAATTTGACTCCTTTTTCGTTTGCAATTCCATGCAGATGGTAGATGAAAATTTCCTGCATTACATCAGGCGAATCAACATCAGACAACTGATAATTATTATCCGGCCTGTGTCTGTATTCCATCCTGGTCATGTGGAGTTTGGAGATAATATCCACATTCATCTCCTTTCGGTATAATCCTTCTTCAATACCCTTTAGCAGGTTTTGCCTGATGGCCTCATGCATCCGCTGGCGCTGGTCCTGCATTAACGTTCCGTAAAGTTCAGGATAGTATTTCTGCATGTCATAGACCAAAGTGGGGTTCTGTTCCTTAACCATTTTGGTCATGTACCTGTTTACCTCAAAGATTTCTTCGATAGCATTCAGGTTCCTTGTCGTGATCTCATTGAGCTTTTCGCCGTGATAGCGGAAAACCATTTCCATTACCAGCTTCACCAGATCAGCTTTGTCGGCGATGCATTCGTAAAGTGTTTTTTTCGATATTCCCAGTTCCCGGGAAACATCGTCCATAGTTACACTTTTGATACCGAACCTGTTATACAGTTCGTATACCCTTAATAGAAAATTTCCGAGCTTTTGGTCCATATGAAAATAGTTTACAATTGCCTTGCAAAAGTAAACTATATAACAATAGGAAACTAAAAAAGTTTAGAAAGTTTTCATAGTTTATTGATTTTTTACCTGACCCTGAACAGGTCTTTTTCGGGTTCTCTTTTAATATTGAGTTTCCAGATCAGGTCGGCAACCGGAAAAATGAAGAACCGGCCCTGGTTGGTAACAGGATTGCTTGCGGGATAGGGGTAGTTACCGTAGCTCATTTTATATCCGATGAGTGCGGCGAATTTTACGCTTTTATTCCAGATAAAATATCCTTTATGTTCGATGGCCCAGTGCTCCGCTTTGAAGCCTGAGGAGGTAAAGTCAACCTCCACCATATAATTATAATCGTTGTAGATATTTCCATCGACCCTAACACCGGTAAACAGCAATACTTTATTATTGAGTGTTGTGGATGGCAGATAAAATTGGGGGTAGGTAAGAGCCGGCAGGGAATCGCCTTTGGTTTTCAGGCCGAATTCGAAACCCAGCTTACCGGTTACGAGGGTTTCCTTTCCGATTCTGCGAGTGACGAGCACCTGGTTTCGGAAAGTAAATATATAGGGTATTCTTAATGAATCCGGAAAAGTCAGGGTATCGCGCCTGATCAGTTTGCTGAACAGGCTATCCTGCATACTGTGAATCAGCATCGAGGGCATCATGTACGAATGCTGGGTTGCGATCATCCAGGGCCCGCTGTTATAACGGTATTTGAACGAAATATTTGGAACAAGAAACAGACCTGCGAGGGGGCTTACTGAAAGCTCGAGTTTATCAGTTACCCCTATCTGAAAAGGCTGGATAATTCCAAATTCCTGTTGTCCCTTTGCAAGAGTTCGGGCATTGCCGGTTGTCCAGAGGGTTTGTTGCGCAAATAGCCCTGCTTCGCAAACAGCCAATAACAAAAACAATATTAGTTTTTTTATCATAGTACCTCCCCCTGCCCCCTCCTTAGCAAGGAGGGGGTGAGCATTTGTCACCCTATTAAAAATTTTCAACTGCCTATCCCTGAAGAGTTGTCATCCCCGCGCAGGCGGGGACCCCGTCCCTAACTGCGAAACTTAGCGGGAGCTTCTGCCCTGAATTATGGCCTCTGCAATAATGAGGTCTTCCGGTCCTGTAATTTTAATGTTATCCACTTGTCCATCAGTCAGGTATACCTTGTTGCCAGCCTTTTCCCAAACTGTGGCATCATCAGTAAACCCTTCTTCAAACTCTTGAACGTATGCGTCCTTTAGTTTATTGAGTAAAAACACCTGGGGGGTCTGAATTAATTTGATAAAGTTGCGGTCGATAACCCGGTTTCCCTCGTTAAAATCCCAGCGAACAGAGTCCTTTGGTGAAATAACAGGGATAGCGTTTGAATGAGCTTCTGCCTCGGAAAACAAATGGCAGATCATGTCCGGCCTGACCAGCGGCCGGACACCGTCGTGAACTGCAACCAGACCGTAGCCATTGATACTGGCTAAACCGTTTCTCACCGACTCAAAACGGGTATTTCCTCCGGAAACGATGGTATGTGGTTCGTCCAACTGATGCTCCTGGCAGAGATCGGCCCAGATATTTTTTTGATCCTCGGGAAGAACAAGAACCACAGGCATTTCTGGATAAGCCTGGCGAAAAGCGAGGATGCTATGCATCAGCACGGGCTTACCGGCCAGCAAAAGAAATTGCTTTGGCACCGAGGAGCGCATTCTGATACCTGAGCCCGCTGCAACGATAATACAATACTTTTCCACTTTGTTCTTAATTTATGCTATGCGCTAAGAGGTCGCTTCGCTCCTAATAGGTTCGCTAACGCTCACTAATAGGCTCCGCTTCGCTCCGCTAATAGGGTCGGCTTCGCCTCCCTAAATATGCTCCCTTGGTTCGCTAATTGTGCTCGCTTCGCTCGCTAATTAAACAAAAGCTCTCTTACAATTAGTGAGCGAAGCGAACCAATTAGCGCGTAGCGCATATTTAGCGACCAGCGGGAGCCTATTTATAGAGATATCGTTTGATGCTCTTCTTTGGTGTTTTAGCAAATTCCTCAGCAACAAGCTCTATCGAAGTTACTTGCTGATATTTTGGCAGGCGGTTATTCAGGCTGATACGGTTTTTTTCCATCTGCTCTTCCAGATCTTCTCGGGTCATAGTACCCAATTTTACTGGCTCAAGATCGGGGAATACCATGGCGACCAATCGTCCGGAACGCTCCGCAACAACCGATTCAATAACACAAGGCATCGTATTCAACTTCGATTCGATCTCTTCGGGATAAATATTCTGGCCCGATGGACCCAGGATCATATTTTTCGACCGGCCCTTGATATAAATGAAATGATCTTTGTCGAATACACCGAGATCACCGGTACGCAGCCATCCGTCAGCAGTGAGTGAAGCATGTGTGGCATCCGGATTTTTATAATATTCAAGAAGTACATTGTCGCCCCTGACCATAATTTCACCGACCTCTTTATACGGATCGAACGAGTCGATTTTCATGACCAGCGAATCAACGGCTTTACCCGATGCACCATTCCTGTGATATCTCCATCCGGCATAACTTACCAGAGGTCCGCACTCGGTCATGCCATAACCAACAGAGAATTTGAACTTAATTTTTTTCAGGAAAGCTTCCACCTCCGGATTTAATGCGGCTCCACCGATGACAATTTCACGGAACCTGCCACCAAACGATTCGGTAAGCTGCTTGTTGATCTTTCTATGAATGATAGAGTTAATGCCAGGGATTGCCAATATGATCTTCATCACCGGCTTTCTCAGTGTTGGCAATAATCTTGTTGTGTAAATCTTTTCCAGTACCAGAGGAACAAACATCACCAGGTGAGGTTTGATTTCCTGAAAAGCTTTCAAAATAACTGCCGGTGAGGGGATCTTGCCCAGGAAAGTAATATGACATCCCAGGGTTGTGGGGAAAATAAAATCGAAGGCGCAACCATAAGTATGTGCTAATGGCAGAAAAGCGACGATCCTGTTGCCGGGTTCCAGTGGCATATTTTCCTGTGCATATTGCAGGTTAGCCATGAAAGCCTTGTAATTTAATACAACACCTTTCGAAAATCCTGCTGTACCGGAAGTGTAATTAATTGTAACAATCTCTTTATTAGAAACTTCAGGTACCTGAAAAGCTTCAGGGACCAATCCATTCGGATATTTCAGGTCGAATGCCTCTTGTATTCCGGCTACCTCTTTATCCAACCCCTCTTCACGGGAAAACAGCAGACTCAGATCGTTCAGCTTAAAAACCGCCTTTAGCCTGGGCAGCATCGTTACATCAATTCCGGGATAATACTCTTCGGTGACAAAAAGAACATCAGTTTCCGAATGCTGAAGAATATTTTGAATATCCTCCCGATGGAAATCCGACAAGATCGGCACAGCGATGGACCCATTCAAAATAGTGGCCATATAGGTGACGGCCCAATTTCGAGAATTCTTACCCAGAATGGCAATTTTCGAACCTATGCCAATCTTGTGATTAGCAAAGATCATATGAAATCTGACAATCTTTTCGGCGACATCCTTATATAAGTAGGTATCGCCCTGGTAGTCGGAATAGGCATCCTTCAGCCAGTTGTCGCGGATTCCCGAAGCAACGGTTTGCACAAAATTTCTTTCTGTCATCGCCTGAAAATTACTTCACCAGCTTGGCAAGCGCCTCTTCCAGCTTATCGCCACGGAGGTTCTTACCAACAATCTTACCAGTTTTATCCAGGAGGAAATTGGCCGGTATCGACCGAACTCCATATAATTTTGCTACTTCATTGTCCCAGTATTTTACATCTGAAACGTGCGTCCAGGTTAGTTTATCATCAGCAATACCTTTGAGCCAGGCTGCTTTGTCGCGGTCGAGCGAAACACCCAGGATAGTGAATTTTTTGCCTTTGAATTTGTTGTATGCTGCCACAACATTCGGGTTTTCAGCACGGCAAGGTCCGCACCATGAGGCCCAGAAATCAACCAACAGATACTGTCCGCGGAAATCCGACAATTTGATCGGTTTGCCATCAGGATCATTCTGGGTAAAATCAGGAGCAATCTGACCAACAGCTGTGAGTTTCATTTTGGCGACTGTTTCCTTCAGCATTTTAACATACTTGTAATCAGCCAGCGAAGGATCGAATCCGTTGACCATTTTTTCCAGGTCAGCTGGTTCTTCAATACTGTAAGCCAGTGAATTGAGAATGTAAGCTGATACCGGTGATTTTAAAATACTCTTGATATAAGCCATCTTGGCGCCCATCTGTTCAGTTTCCAGGCCATCAATCTGGGTTTCAAGTTTCTTTACTTCAACCGTATTTTTTGCTTTATTGGCCTCATTATAAGAAGTGTACAATGGGCGCAAAGCTTCTGCCTGTGCTTTGGTTATTTTATTATAGCCAGCCAGGTCATTATGTGTTGCTGATCCGGTGATTTCAGCATTCATCAGGTCGTCTGATTTACCAACTACTTTAATGTTTGAATTATCGAGGAACAAAGAGATGCCACCTTTGAGTTCGCCAACTTTCAGCAGATACATATCAGCCTCAGTCGCTTTACCTTTCAGTGTAAAAGTGCCGTCTTCGGCAATCCCGGTGGAAAATTTGGTCGCCATTTTTCCGGCTTCACGGGTTTGCAGTTCAGCTTTTCCAGTTTTAACGCCATCAATTTTTCCTTCGATGGTAAAGGTTTGGGCCATAGCCCATCCACCGATCAGAAACAGACCGAGGGCAATTGTAAAAATTTGTTTTTTCATTTCTAGGATGATTAATATTTGGTTCGAAAATACATATTTTCAGACATCTTACCACTTCCACGTTTCACTCACTTCCCAATTAGCCTTCATGACTAAATCTTTGGTAAAGGTGATGACACGTTCAGGTTGATAGTGATTGGAGTACCGGCCCGTATCCCAGTGACCATTGCCGTTAGTATCGAATATCAGCCGTGCGGTATATTTTCCGGGTGCCAGAAGGTCAAAAACTGTAGTTCCCGGGCCATTTATAAGTTTGGTAGCCACCACTTTATTGCGCGAGTCCCACAGTTCAAGAATTCCTTTTCCCTGCATCGATGGCATAGAAAGCTTTAATGATCCATACAAATCCTTGCTCTTCATTTTGAACTTGATATCGATCGAATCACTTTTTTGTCCGGCGATACCAATGAAAGCGCCGGGTAGCAAAGTCAGGTGATAAGTGGTGTCGGCTATAAATCCTGCATGCATCCTGATGAATCTCGGATGCACCTGATTGACAGGTGCTCCATTTAACACCAAACCCTTAAGTGTATCAGGAATCATACTGAAAGGAGCTTTGCGCTTTGTGGAATCTTTCCCATAAGTCAGATGAATAAGGCTGGTATCCATGCGGATATATGGAAGTGAGGTCGTAAAGAGAATCGATTGACCAAAATCGAGTGTTTTAGTGCTTTCGACTGAAGATGACACAATGAAATCTTTTTTTGGTGCGACCCCGGGTTTTACTGCCGGACGATAACGGAGTTTTGCAGTATCGGTTTTGGTGATCCTTCTTTCAATAGAATCAAAGGCTGGGAAAATAATGATCGCTTTTAAGGAATCCAAGGCGGCAATGGACGGTTTCATGATCCAAAAATCCATAGTATCGGCTTCGCCTGCCCATTCAAGTGACACGGCCACACTATCGAGCGGCAGGTTTAAAAATTCGAGACCGAGAGAATCAGTTCCCTCATTGAATTTTATCCTGATCTGATCGCGGCGGGGCCTGTCGGCACCAGCCATATATTGATTCCTCCGCACTTCGGTGAATAACCTGAGATCAAGTGAATCTGGGTGATAGAGGTATTTCGACCAGACAACCGGCACTGGGATGGAATCCTTTTTCACCCCTGTCGAGTCTTTTCCTGATTTCAGCTCTTTCGCCATTTCGTTCTTCTTCCTCGTTTCGACGATCTTCTTTTTCGTCTCCCCGATCTTCTTCTTTATCCCCCCGTTCTTCTTTCCAGTCTTCAAGTCTTCCGTCTTTTTTGTCTCCCCGATCTTCTTCGTCGTATCAGCCTGTGGATGTGAAGCTGCAAACTTTATCGAATCAACAGGGTTAAGAGATATAGTAGGGGTGATCAGAGAATCCATAAATGCAATGGATTCCGAAGGCATATCATACTTAAAATTGGTGTTTCCATCCTTGAGGGCGAAGATCTTATACGATCCCCCTGCAAGGTTTTTCACGGTAAATTTTCCCTGTTTATTGGTTCTCGAAACGTATAAGGGGATGGTTTTCAAAGGCAGGCTATCGGCTCGTCCATTATAAAGCATGACCAGAATATCCTCAGCCGGCTTGCCATCTGTGGCCTGAATCACCTGGCCGCCTATCTGCAGAGAATCGATGGAACTGCCTGTAGAAAATACATATTGAAAATTCTTGATGGCATTGCCTTCATTTAGATCTACTATTGCATCACCAAAATTGATGGCATAAGTGCGATTGGCGATTAATGAATCTTTAAAAATGATGTCCAGCTTTTTACCGTTTTTTTTGAACTCAGGCTTTTTGGCCATCGGTGGCGATACAATAAGTTGTTTGGCAATATCTTTCAGATCGAAATATTCATCGAAAGTTATCTCAACTTTTTGTGCTTTAAAATGAGTAGAAAAATTACCCGGGATACAGCTTAATATCTTAGGCGGCGTTTCATCTTTGGGACCCCCAGACAGGCTTCCCGGTGAAGCGCATCTTATAAGGCAGAAGGCAAATGGCAGAAGGCACAAGGCACGAGGCACAAGGCGCAGGAGAAGAGTGTGGAAGGCTGCAATATTGCGCATTAATTTAGCGTTTGACGACAAATTTAGCACACTAATCTGTCTTTGGATGAAAATTGACCTTAATTACGTTAATTTGCAAAGTAATTCAATCAGGTAAAACTATGACCGATCAGCAAAATAAGCCCAAAAACCGGACCGGTTTGAACATCCTTTTCGGAGTTCTTTTTGTTATTCTGGCAGCTGCCATCATATATCTTTATATGCAGTTGACCGGTGAACGCAAGGAAGCTGCAGAAATGAAGGTGACACTTGAGTTGCAGAAAGACAACCTGACCAAGGAGTTAAATGAGCTGAATTCGTCGTTCACGAAATTGAGGGGCGATAATGAGCAGATGAACCAGCGTTTGGAGCAGGAAAACCAGAAGATTCAGGATTTGCTGGCCATCAAGGCATCCAATGCCAAGAAAATCCAGATTTATGAAAAAGAGGTCACCAGCCTTCGCGGTGTACTTAAATCATATATTATTCAGGTAGACTCGCTAAACCAGGCCAACTTAAAGCTGCGTGCTGAAAATAAAGATGTTAAGCAGCGGTTCGACGAAGCAAAGAGTACCAACAAGCAGCTCGAGGAGGTCAACAAAAACCTGCAGGGCAAGGTGGAGGCAGCAGCAGTAGTCAAAGCGCTTAGCGTAGTTGCCGAACCGATCGATAATGGCGGCACCGTTCAGAAAAAAATGAAGAAAGTCCAGAAGATCCGCGTTTGCTTTAACCTGGGCGAAAATGCAGTTGCCAAAAAGGGCCCGAGAAAAATATATATGTGCATCGCCAATCCTTCCCAAAGGATAATGATAAAATCAGGTACAGATACCTTTACTCTTCAGGGCAACACAAAACCTTTCTCAGCCATGCGTGAGGTGGAATATGAAGGTTCGACCCTTGAGGTATGCATCTTCTACGAAACCACTCCAACCGACATTGTTGCAGGTACTTACTACATTGATCTTTATATGGATGGTGTAGCGATCGGGACAACAAGCTTTTCGCTGAAGTAGTTCGCTGCGCTCCTAATTGGTTCGCCTGCGGCTCACTAAATATGCGCTTCGCGCTAAATAAAAGCGTTCTTTCAGAAATTGTCCAACGTAGCCGTCCTTTTCTGTCATTCCTGCGAAAGCAGGAACCTTTTCTGTCATCCCCGCGAGGCGGCGAAACCGGAAGCGGGGACCTTTACGCTGTCGCACCGAGTGATTTGAGATCACCTTTACGCTGCCAGACCGGGGCTATTGAGAGCACGCTCATCGCTGGGTACCTTTGCCTTATTAAGTTGCCTGCTTTAAATATGCTCTAAATTGAGCAATTTTTTGACGAACGCACATTATTTACCACAGGATATTATTTATAATCAGGCTTTACACTGCTTTTAAAGTGTTGTAATTCAATATACAGAGACCAGGTGTATCTACCCTGAGGCACCACTTTCCGGCTGGTGGCACCCTTTTTGCATTCCACCCTTACCTCCTGGGAATTCCGGGCTGATAAATAGATTTTCCTAATCCTGAAAGATGAAATTACTATCCCTGATCGTTAAAATTCTGCTTGCAATCATCATGCTTTTGCCTGGTGGATTTGCTGCTGGTCAGGTGGCAGTAACTTCTGGTGGTGCCGGTTCAATTTCGGGTACCGGAGGGGCAAATAATCAGGGTAGCGCTGCCACCGGATTAGGTTGTGCAGGTGGTGGAGGAGGATACTGGGGCGGCAACGGAGGTAATGGAAAGTATGGAGGAGGAGGAGGGGGAGCTTCAGGATACGGAAGTTCCTGGCACGGCGGTACCGGTGGTCAGGGAGTTGTTGTGATTGCCTACTATAACGGGGCTTCGTTTGTAAGTTCTGTGGTATTGGTGGCTGGCACATCTGTTTCAGTAGGCACTGGAATTACCCAGGCAAAAGTTTGGGCCATTGGTGCTGGTGGTGGTGGTGCCGGTGCAACCAGCAGTGACTCAGATTCCGGCGGGGGTGGCGCTGCCGGGGGTGTTGCCTATATTAGCAAAGATGTATCCAGCGGAAATACGATAAGTTATTCATTGGGGGCAGGCGGCGCATACGGATCTGGGGCAAATAATGGCTCATCCGGGGGAAATACTACCATTACCATTGCCGGCACAACTATAACTGGCAATGGCGGCGGAGGGGGATACTTTAATAGCAATGCTAATGCCACAGGCGGTTCCTATTCCGGTGGAGATGGCGGATCAACCGGCGGTGCCGGAAAAGGATCAACTGGTGATGAGGGTGGCGGCGGTGGCGGCGGAATTGGGGGAGTTATAGGTGGAACGCAAACGTCGGCAGGAGGTGCAGGAGCTAATGCAGGTGATGTTTCGGGATTATTTTCGGCATGCGCTTCAGCAAGTATGGCGGTTCCCCCTGTTGTATCTTCTTTTACCCCGACATCGGGATCAACAGGTACCAGTGTTATCATAACTGGAACCGGGTTTTCGGGAGTAACGTCTGTAAGCTTCGGAGGAACGGCAGCGGCTTCCTATGTTGTCAATTCGGGAACGCAGATTTCGGCAGTCGTTGGTGTCGGCACTATTGGAAGTGTTAGTGTTTCAAATGTTTACGGCACAGGCTCTCTAGCCGGTTTTACCTTTGTCGGGAATAATAACCACATACTTGGATTAGGAACTCAGCAAATCATTACTGCCAGTGGCAGTCCGGTTGACTGGATAGTTCCTGCGGGTACAACAAGCATTCAGGTGATCGCCATCGGTGGTGGCGGTTCGGGTGGCGCGGCATACTGGGCCGGTGGCGGCGGTGGTGGCGG
>Ga0114951_10001667_pt1 | contig 26768 bp, 20 predicted proteins | sample AM7aDNAmetaG_FD_88677 | JGI IMG/M metagenome (GOLD analysis project Ga0114951, IMG submission 88677) | Freshwater microbial communities from Finland to study Microbial Dark Matter (Phase II) - AM7a DNA metaG | ecosystem: Environmental > Aquatic > Freshwater > Lake | place: Finland: Lake Alinen... | reverse complement strand
TCCGCTTCGCCACCAGTTTACGGGCGTGTTTCACCATTTCATCCATCCGGGGGTCGTCGTGGTCGGGGTCGTGGTGGATAAGAAAAAAATGTTTGACACCGGCCGCAAGCGCGAGCGCCACGGAATCGTCCACGCAGCCGTGCCCCCAGCCGGTGTGGGTCTTGTATTCGGCGCGGTCGTATTGGGAATCGAGAATCAGCACGTCGGCGTCGCGGATGAAATCAATCAGGTCGCGGTCGAGCGCGCCGGCGCGGGGTTCGGTGTCGGGGAAGAAACAAATCAGGCCGTCGGGGGAAAAGAGCCGGTAGCCGACGCAGACGCCGGGGTGATTGGCGCGTTGCGCCCGGACGAGGACGGGGCCGATGGCGAAGTTGAAGTCCTTGAGTTCCTCGATGTCGATGTTGCTGGGCAGCTTGTCGAACGGGACGGGGAAGTAGGTGCTCTCCATCTGGCCGGTGAGCGCGGCGACGAGGCCGTTGCGCGCGCCTTCGCAGCCGAGGATGCGGAGGCGGCAGCGGGGATTGTAGATGGGGCCGAAGAAGGGGAGACCCTGGATGTGATCCCAATGGGTGTGGGTCAGGAGCAGGGTGAGATTGAGCGGCCGGCGTTTGAATTCCGTGAGGAGGGATTGGCCGAGGGCGCGCAAGCCGGTGCCGGCATCGAGGATGATGATTTCATCGCCGTTGCGGACTTCGACGCAGGAGGTGTTGCCGCCATAGCGCACGGTGTCCGCGCCCGGGGTGGCAATGGACCCGCGCACCCCCCAGAACTTGATTAAAGTGCCCGCTTTGATGGCGCTACTCTAACCGGACGGCGGGAAAAATAAAAAGCAAAATAAAAAGCCGGACCGCCGGGCGCGCCCCGCCCAAGCCAAATCGCCGCGCAAAACAACTTGCACGTTGGCTCAGGTAATTTATGATATCCGTCTTGGCGGGTTGGTAGCTCAGTCGGTAGAGCAGTGCCCTTTTAAGGCATTGGTCGTGGGTTCGAGTCCCACCCAACCCACCATTCTCTTTCCGTTTATCCTTCACCAATCCATGGCGGCCCAACGGATTTGCGCCGGTTCATTTCCAATTCCCAAAGGCAGGCCAAGGAAACGCAGGGCGGGGAACCGCCTTGATCCGCCGCGAAACGAAAATTTCCCCGACCTCACCCAACACTGTTTTCATCCCTGCGATGGCAACAATGAAAAGGCCGGAGAGAATCGGAGAAATTGCGAGCGGCTGGCATCCAGCGCATGGGGGAAGTCCGGCGCGGCAGCTTTTCGCAGCTCGCCCGGTCACCAAGCAGGATGGGATGAAATACTTATCGAAGGAGATCCAAAAAATCCACGCGCCTGTGCACGCGTCCGCCCGGACGAAGTGGGGGCGCGTTAAAAAAGCCGGGGCAGGAGGCCCACGCCATCGGACTCAATGAAGTCAGGGACGACCTGCCGGTGCACTTGGGACCGCGCGCGGCTGGCGTGGCGTGGCGGCTTTTTCGTCATGGCCGTAGCGGCCGTAGCTGTAGCCGTAGTATTGGTAGTAATTATAACCCTGTCCTTTGCGGTTCCGCGGCAGGAGGTTTAAAACCACCCCCGCGACGGGGGCATTGACGTTGCGCAGCCATTGGATGGTCTTGGCCACCGGCTTGCGCGCGGTTTTGCTGCCGTCCACCAGCACAATCACCGTGCTGACATCAGTGGCCACGAGCAACGCATCCTTGACGGGATGCAGGGGCGAGGTATCAATGACCACCCGGTCGAAATCTTTCAAAGCCTGGGTCAACACCTTTTTGAACAGGCCCTGGGACAAGAGTTCGGAGGGGTTGGGAATCATGGCGCCGGCAGCCACCCAGAATAAATTGCACACCTGGGGATGAGTTTGGATAACGGCACTTAATGCCACTTTGTTTTCGAGAACTTCGGTCAGGCCGGGAATGTGGCTGGTCTGGCCGGTCAAAAACTCCTCCAGTCGGGGGCGGCGCAGGTCCAAGTCAAACACAATGGTCCGCAAGCCCTGCTGGGCCAGGCTGGCGGCGAAGTTACAGGAGGTGAATGATTTTCCCTCCTTGGGAAAAGAGCTGGTGAACAAAAAGCTGCGGCGTTCCTGATCCTTGCCCAGCATGGAGATGCTGGCGCGCAGGGTGCGGAAGAGTTCGACCTCGGCTGAATGGGCTTCCTGGCTGGCAACCACCAAATGGTTGCGATAATCCTCGGAAGCCAAATCCAGCCTGGGAATGGCGGCGAGGACGGGCAACTGAAGGAATTCCTCGGTTTCATCCACGGTGCGTAGGGACGTGTTAAACCGGTCCAAAATGATCACCCAGCCCAATCCCAATCCCAGCGACCCAAAAAATCCCAGGAACAGCAGGATGTTAACCTTGGGTGAACTGGGGGCACCCGGGGGATAAGCCGGCTGGACCACGGAAATATTGACCGGGGCCAGCTGCGAACTGACGGACATCTCGTTCAACCTTTGGGACACGGCATCGAACATGGCCTGGTCGGAGGCGACTTCGCGGGCCAGCAGATTGTAGTGAATGGCCTTCTGGCTTAAATCCAAACTCTTGACCTGCACCTTGCCCAATTCATTCGCCAGTCCTTTCTGGGTGGTCAGGGCATTTTCATAAGGCAACCGGAAGGATTCCTGGATTTGGTTCCGGATGGCCAGCACCGTTTTGACGTATTGCTCCTTCAATCCATCCAGCGTGTTGACGGCCAGAATATATTTCGGATTCTTTTCGCGGTATTGTTGTTTTAACTGCAACAGATCGGCGTCTTTCTGGGCGATGGCGGTCTGGACCAGTTGAACCCGGGGGTCGGAGGCAATCGCAGAGTAAGCCAGCAATTCGTTGACATTGGTGCCCATTTTCAAGGACTCGTCGTAGGCGGATTTGAGCCGAATCAAGTCAGCCTGGGCGACGGTCAATTGTCGTTGGTATTCCTGTAGCTGGTCATCCCGCGCCCCGCCCAGATTGGCAAGTTCCACCGTGCCCACCTGCTCCTTGTAATCCTGCAACGCCTGTTCGGAGGTCTGCAACTTGGTAGCCAGCCGGTCGAACTCCACCTTAAAGAATTCGCCCTGACTCCGGCTGGATGTGGATTTGATGCTGAAATCCGCCTTCAAATAATTTTCGACCATCAGATTGGCGAGCCGGGCGGCCATCTCCGGATTGCGGTCGGTGACGGAGATATCAATCAGACGGGTATTCCGTTGCAAGGTGGCCTTGGTCCGGCCTTCAAAACCGGCAATGGCCTGCAACTCCTGCTTGGAGACGGAAAAGCCGGCAGTGGTCGGAAGTATGGAACCATGAACCCCATTGCTACCCTGATTGGCCGCCGCTGCCGCCGCGGAAGGGATGTTGGAAGTGGAATCCAAAAGAACCAGAGACAAGGCCGGGTCCAAGGACAAGGCCATGATGGAATTTGAGGAGATCAGCCCGGCTTGAACCAGCACCGAGGCCAGAAGCGGCCGGCTATGGAATTTGCCGACAATGGTATTTAGCTGTTCCAAACCACTTTGGGCATCCCCGTAGGTCTGCGCCTTGATGGCGCTCTGGTCCTGACGTTCCACCTGAACGGTGGCGGTGGCTTGATAGAGTTTGGGCCGGGTCAGGATATAAGAAACGGTAAGGACCGTGCCGACCAAAACAATGGCGCCAATCAACCACAGCCGGCCCAACAGCAGGAACCAGAAGGATTGAAGGTCGCGCACCACATTGCCGGCGGCCAAGGGTTCCGGGTAGTTGCCGGGATATTTACCCGGATAATTGGAAGGATAGTCGAGCCTATTTGATTCCGGATCTTGGGAGTTAGCAGGCATAAGAAAAAAAGTTGGCAGTTGGCAGTCGTCGGTTGTTGTGGGTCCTCGTCAAAAGGCAGGTGATAGTCACAAACCAGGACGCTTAGGAACAATGTAGAATATGAAAATCCGGGAGTGATTATTAGAATATACGCTCGCCAACGGTGATGGTATCGCCCGGTTGCAGTTGGAAGGGATTGTTTTGTTGATCCCGGGCCATGGCGTCGGCGTCCAGATAATAAACTTTCAAGACTCCGTTAACATTGCGCTGGAGGGTCACCTTGGAAGGTGCGGCCAGGCGGGTGTATCCGCCGCCCATGGCAATGCCTTCCATCAGGTTGAGTTTTTCGTTGGGCGGAAACTCATAGCTTCCCGGACGCTGGACCTGGCCGAGGATGGTGAAGCGTAACACTGCCATCTGCCCCACTTGGATGGTAACCTTGGGATCCACCAGATAGTCTTTGTCGTAAAGGTTCTGGACCTGGATAGTAGCCTGTTCGAGGGTCTGGCCACCCAAATTGACCGCGCCCAACAAGGGCAGCATTACCATGCCCCGATCATCAACCGTGACATTGGCGGTGAGATCCGGCTGCTGATAGACACTCACTTGCAGCATGTCGTTCGGTTGCAGGTGGCGCGTGTTGATAACCTCCGCCTTGGCGGTGGGCTTGGCATTGATATTAGTCGAAGACAGATCGGCGGCTCGAGCCGCCACCGCCAGCAAAAAAATGATGGCGAACGCCAAAAATCTCAGCTGTGATTTCAGAACAAATGGAGTTGGGAAAAACGTTGGCATAAATTAATAAGTTAGCAGTCGTCAGTTGGCAAAAAAACTTCAGTTGGTTTTTGAAAAGGCGCTCAGCTGACTGCACAGCAGGGTGAATAAGATTAATATCGATTCGATCTGGAATGGAAAATCCACCAGGGCATGAACCAGACAACCGCTTAATGACACCCAAAACAAGGCGATCACCGGCCAGCGAACCGGAATGCCGCCGGGTAGGAAACATCGGCTGAAGATGAGGAACAACGGGAACAACGACAACAGCAACCCGATTCCCCCCAAGGTGATCAAGGACTCCAGCCAGTCATTATGCATCTGCGCCGGCCAGGGGTCGAGCGATGACGGGCGGTAAAATTGGTATAGGGATGAAAAGGCTCCCGGGCCAACGCCAAAGGGCTGGTTATCGGCGGCCATTTGCCGACCGATGACAAACAGGTTGGCCCGGCTTAAGTCGCCATATTCGGGATCCAATTGGTGAAAACGGGCCAGCAAGCGGTCGCCCTCGAGCAGGAAACCCGTGCCCAGCAGGGCCGCGCCGATGAGCAGGTTGACCAATATCAGCCGGCGGGAAGTCCGGCGCAAAGCGATCCAGACAATAAAGCCCGCGAGCGACAAAGTAGCCAGCAATACCAGGACCCCCGCCCGGGACAGGGCAACCGCCGGGCACAGGGCGATCAACAACACGGCGAACAAAAGGATTTTTTTCTGGTGGCGACCCCAAAAAGTGGGCGGCGCGGATCCTTTGGATTTTTTCAGATACAACCAAAACGCCAGCAGCACGGGCCATAATAGGTTGAAATACTGGGCGGCGTTGGAGCGATAGGCAAAAGGGCCAAACTGGGCCTCGGGAGTTTTATTAATGGCCGGCTCCACCAACCAAAGCAACTTGTTCTGCCCGCTAAAGCGCTGGGCGAGGCCTTCCACGGCCAGCAGCAGGCCGCTGCCGGCCAGGATCCACAGCAATCGTTGCAACCGGGCCGGCAAACGACCGGGCCGGGACCGGGCGGACACCAACCAATCCTGCGCCCCGCAAAACAATCCGGCCAAACCCAACATTTTCCAAAAGAAATCCCAACTCCGTTGCTGATCGTAACTGTGCGGCAGCCAGGAAACGGACGGACGATATTCGAGCCATGCGAGATGGTAAATCGCCCGGGCATTCCAGGCGCCGATCAGGCAATAAAGCAGCAGCAGGGCGATGGAACCGAGCAGCAACCTCTGAAAGAAAGGTTCAACCACAGGAACGGATCGACGGGGAGCCAAACCCGCGTTGACCCGGACCAGCGCCAGGCGGCGCCGATAGCGTAGCTTGACCAACCAGAGGATACCCAAGGCGAACCCGGTTCCGTTCATTATCTGAATGGCCCAATCCTGGGTGGAACCAAACGCCCAAGGACTGAAGACCGCAGCAAAGATGATCAGGACTTCCGTAATGCCATTGAGCCGACGCATCTTAAAAATTAAAAACCAGGCAGTCGTCAAGGGGCTGTTGGCGGATTCTCAATAATGCAATGACAATTGGACGCTGCACTGGTTGTCTTGCAGGACATTGTTGTTCTGGGAAAGGCCCGAACCTCGGAAGACGTAAAAGGCCTGGGCATCCAGATATTTCAAGAGCTTGAGATTTCCCTTCAACTGAACGGAGTAATAATCGGAAGGCTTGCTGGTGTTGGGAATATTCTGAATGGGGGTGGAATCAGTCTGGTAATAACCAAGGTCGGTCTGCAGCGAAAAACGGTCAGTGATATCTTTGTGCAGGGTCAGATAACCGCCGATGGAACTATTATAGTAACCGTTGTTGAGGGAGGCGGTCTGTTGGCGGGCAATGCCCGCCCGGAGATAGGCGCGCTCCCATGGCTTATAAGTGGCACCCAGAGTGAAAACCGGGCTCACAGAATCCCCGCGTCCCGTGTCAAACTGGCGGTCTTCAACGCCCACCGAGCCATCCATGGAAAACAGCCGGCTATAATCGTAACGAACCCGAACCCCCACCTGCTCAAAGGTCTGGTTCAAACCAGAACCGACGTCATCCTGACCACTTGCCAGAACCAGGCTGACATTGAAGGTTTCGATAATCTGGCGGTTCAGTGAAACCGTGCCTTTCCACTCGACGAAACCCATCAGATTTGTTGAGTCGGGATAAGACATCTGTTGCCGTTCAAACGCTGAGTCCACCGAAAACTTGTCATTCAGGCGATATCCGGCATCAACTTCGGAATGAATTTGCTCCACTACCCCGAGAGTATACGCCTGGACGATGGTGGTCTTTTCGTAACGATAATCCTGACGAACCCCGACGACCAGCTTGGACAAGGGCCAGACCGTGTTGAAAGTGAGAAATTGATCCAGGGAATCATTGGCCGAGTGGTGGGTATAAATCTGCCACCGGGGAGAGTAATCCAACAGCATGAACTTGTTGGGCCAGGATTCCGAGGGGCGCAGCACCAGCGAGGACGGAGTCAACCGGGTCAGGTCCAAGGACTGGTTCAAATCTTTCGAAGAAGACACATATGAGCGCAGGGATGAACGGTCGCCACCGATAATTTGAATGCCCGGAGACAATTGATTAATCAGATCCGACTGCCGATTTGTATTCGCAAAGAGGATGTTGTCGTCGTAAACCACGCCCTCGCGCAAGCGCGGATGAAATTCAAAAGCGCCCCAGGTTAATTGGCGGGGTTCCGTCGTCTTCAACCAGGCAGGAGAATTAGTCGGATCGCCGGACTGAATTCCGGTAGAGGCAGATTGGGCCGCTGCCGCGGGCGGCTCAGTAAACAACCCCGCAACCGCCAGACACGGCAGAGCGACAACACCCAAGGCATTGAAGCGGGCACTCCTTTTTTTGGTTGGGGGTCTCACTGATTAAAAAACGGGGGCCGATGCTGGTTGTCATTTGAAATATTTTCAGGAGCCAGAATGCAAGAGCCAGAAGTAATTTTTAGATGCTCATTGCTCGGCGTCCATGTCGGCTAGTCCGGCGGTCTGGAAAGGCCGGCCATATTTACGAGCCTGGCCTTTTTCATTTCTTTCAATATGAATGGGCAGGAGTAAACTTTCAAGGTTGACTGGTGGCTTTAGAGGCATTGGTGGAATTGTCAGTATCGAACAGGTAGCCCAGTGGATTATATTCCGGAATCCCTTTTTTAAGTCCACGAACGATGGCATCATGATCGGTCGTTTGCTCCGACAGGGTTTTGGCGATAGCCGCCGCATTCCAAGGCGATTTTTTGCCAAGCAGGTAACTGATCTCTTCCACCCGATTGGGCAATTGCGCCGCACAGGCTTGGGCGTATATCAACACCTGATCGGGTTGTAATTCCAAGGCGGTATTGAGGATCACCGCCAAATGGTTGGGAAACTGGCGAGCGAGGGCGTAGACCAGACAAGGCATCATTCCCGGGCGAGCCAAAATGGAAACGGCACTCAATGATGCCTGAATCCGCTCATCCTCTCCAGCCGGGTCGCCGGCTTTGACCAGCGTCACGGCCCGGTCGGGCATCTCCAGCACGGATACCGAACTTAAGATATCGAATGCTTTATCGTGTGACGAATGTTCCGGCGTGGTATCAACCAATACCCAAGCCACCAGAACAAACGTCAAAAGGAAGGCCAGTATGCCGACGGCCACGCGGGCAATTGAAATGGCTGGGCGGGCACGAAATTTTTTTATTTTACGCCGCAGGCGTGGCATGGGGTAAAAGCTGGCTGTCGCCAGCCGTCAGCTGACGAAGCAGCAAAAGAGGCAATTATAAACAAGCCGACTTAGTAATCAAAGAGGAGTGAAAAGTGGGCAGAGTAAACAGGAAATCAGGAGCCGGAATCTAGAAACTGGGCAAAGAAAAAAAGAGGAACCGACTTTGGCCGGCAGCCATACGGTTAATACTCTAAAACCTGCCTGATGCCAAAAAGGCGGGGCTGGCGGTCAGGTTGATAAGCCAGAAAAACAACAGTGTTAACATGACAGTGAAAGCTAGCGCCAAGACGGTGAAGAAACGCATCTGTTTTTGATGGGCGGACAGTGCCGGGCGTTGGCTGCGGATTAGCATAGGTTTTTTAATGCTCCTGAAACGGCGCATCAATGGCTTGTTTGCGGTTTATCCAACCAATCATTACCAAAGGGATTCGAGTTGATTCGTGGCAACTGGATTAGGGAGCGGAATAATCGCGGCCACCGGGTTCGGTGGTGGTATCGCTGACCCCGATTTCAATCGGCACGGCCGGCAACGGGACCGGGGGTGCTGTAAACGTGGGCGGCGGCATGAAGGAGGGGGTGAGGCTACTCACCGAGGCCTGGCCGGAAGCGGTTTTAACTGCTGAAGCCGCGGTGACGCCATAATCGGATGTTTTTGCAGTGACCTGCCCACCAGCCATGTCCTGCGGTTGGTAATGAGTGGATGCTTTGGAGGCTTTAATTCCCCGCAAGAGGATTGTTCTGCCCTCAGTTGAACTGATATTCGGTTTGGCGGCCAAGGCCTGATCAATGTTCGCCTTCAAATCCAAGGTGGTCAGCGAAACGGCGAGCAAGACACAACGGGTTTTATCCGGTGCCGCATTCAGCGCAGCCAGCCCCACTGTTTGGTAGAGGGAGGGATTTTGGTATAGAATCGATTCAACAATGGCTCCAGTCTGTTCGGCACTGGCGGTTATCGTCGCCGTAGTGATCCGGACAGCCTGGTCCGGCCGCATCTTGACCGCGGTGGCCGCAACAAAACCAGCCAGATCCGGGGATTTGGCAGCAATGGCACCGGCAGCTTCCGGCAAGGCATTGGCATGGGAATGCACGATGGCTGACAACGCATCGAAAGCCACGCGCTTGCGATCGGATTCACCAGCCGTGGCAACGAGCGAGGCGGAAGTCTTGACGGCATCGGACTGGCTCAGGCCGAACAGGGCGGACTGAACCCGGATCCGCGTGCCTGATTCCGAAGTGTCAGCGGCCCGAGCCGTGTGCAGCGCCGAAACGAGCAGAACGGCCAAGGAGAGGCGAGCTAGCGTGGTTTTCATAATTTTTAAATTTAATAGATGCGTTTCCATTACATTCACTGACAGCTTAATGCCTTTACCAAAGAGCCAATCCTCCCGGATAAACCGGCCTGGAAAGAGCTGGCAATGGCGGATTGGTTTTTCATTGGCAGGCTGCCGCCATCCCGTGCATAACCATCACTGCGCACAAGTTCCAACAAACAATTACTGTCCGACTTCATAACAACTGCGGAACCGCCACGGTTCCAAAGTGACCTGCTATGACCACTATTAAGCCGGTGAGAGAGGAATGGAAACCAAATGCAGTGAACGATGGGTTTTAGTAGCATGAACGATGTTTTTCGGTGTTTTAAGAGGGTTTTTAACGGAAAAAACCAGCATATAAACTGGAAAAAACGCCCGGCAGCATTTGGTGGCTGGCCAATTGCAGGTAACGCTTCGTTCAGAGGGTGGACCGGTTTCTGCTTGCCAACCCAGCAATGTTGAAAAAATCGAATCTAGCGCCATTGCGCGACCGCGAAAACTGGACGCAGTTTAGCCCCAGACAAACTAACGTGATTGCGAAGGCATTAAAAGAGACGGAAAATAAATTTATTCAGTTTGAATCAATAATAAGTTGTTGGGAGTCTGGATATGAATTAATATAGCCTGCCACTTAACAAAGGTTATCTGCTGAATGGCATAGTTCTATTCGCACTACCTAAAAACAAATCCCGGCCGCGCCCGGTGCAGGCCCGGCGGGATGACGCGGATGAAAATTACGTTACAATATTTTTTTCTGATTCCCCAGACACTCCTCCATAACTGTTTTGGTGAAGTTCCCCGCGGTCCGGCCATCTCGCCGTTGATCAAGTCTAATTCCAGGCCTGGTGTCATCGGGGCAGCCTTTCAAACCATAAGTCAGAACTTAAAGTGGATACTTTCAGTCATGCCGCTTCTTAATGAGACTGGTCTCGGGCTGTTTCTTTGTCTCGCCGGAAGCTGGATGGCGATGGGGACGACCTATTCAGTGATCAACACCAATGACAGCGGGACAGGCAGTCTGCGTCAGGCCATCATGGATGCCAACGTCAACACCGGATTGAATAGCATCCAGTTCCAGATTCCCGGCACCGGTCCGTTTACCATCAACCCGCAAAGCACCTATCCGCCCATCACCCAGCCGGTGGTGATCAATGGCACCACGCAGACCGGGTATAGCGGCATTCCCCTGATACAGATCAACGGGGCCGGCATCGGGGCCAACGGTGACGGATTGAATATCGCGGGCGGCGGCAGCACCATATCCGGACTGGCTATTTACCGGTGCAAGCGCGATGGCATCCGCATTTCCGGACTGGGGAATAGCACGGTCCAAGCCTGCTATCTGGGCACCGACGCCACCGGCACCAAGGCGCTCGGCAATCAGGAGGCGGGTATTTATATCTATCGGTCCTCAACCAACCTTATCGGCGGCACGACATCAGCCCAGCGGAATGTCATCAGCGCAAACTCGCATGGGATTTATATTGATGACGGCAATCCACCGCCTTCTGGTAACGGCAACATGGTTCTTGGTAACTATATCGGGACCACGGCTTCCGGCACCGCTATTCTGGGCAATACCAACAATGGCGTTTATATCATATCCGCCCCGGGGAATTTCATCGGCGGAACAGCCCCCGGTTCCGGAAACTTGATCTCCGGAAATTTTTTAAGCGGGGTTTATATCTCCGGTAGCAGTGCCTACAGCAACGTGGTCGCAGGGAATCTGATCGGCACCGACGTGACCGGGACCGTGATTTTAAGCAACCGGCTGGATGGCGTCACCCTTTATGGCGCCAGCACCAACTGGATTGGCGGCACGGCCGCGGGCGCCAGAAATATCATCTCGGGCAACAACGCCCGGGGCATACTGATCATCAACGCCAGCACCGCCACCGCCACCGCCAATGTCGTCCAGGGAAATTATATCGGCACGGACATCAACGGGCTGGCCGCCCTGCCCAACCGCACCAACGGGGTGGTGGTTTCCGCGGTTTCCGGCAATTTCATCGGCGGGACCAATGCCGGCGCGCGCAATCTGATTTCCGGCAACCTCCAGAACGGAATTCTCGTCACCTTAAGCGGCGCGACCAGCAACAGCATTCAGGGAAATTATATCGGGACCGACCGCACCGGCACCAACGCCTTACCCAACACCTTCAGCGGCATCACGCTCAATGCAGCCACCGGGACGTTGGTGGGCGGCACCGACGCGGGGAGCGGTAATCTGATATCGGGGAATTCACAAAACGGAATCTATGTGGAAGCCATCATTGGCGGGGCCAACTTTGTGCAGGGAAACATGATTGGCACCGATGTGAGTGGCAAGATTTCCCTGAGCAATAAGCTTTCGGGAATCTGGGTTGAATCCTCGAGGAACTTGATTGGCGGTCCACTTGCCGCTGCGCGAAACCTGATTTCAGCCAATGGAAATCATGGCATTTATCTCAATGGCAGCGGTGCCATTAATAATACGGTTCAGGGCAACTATATCGGCACGGATACTTGCGGCGCGACGGCCTTGGGAAATGGTATGAGCGGACTCTATTCTGGAATCTATCTCAACGGTGCCGCCAGCAACAGCATTGGCGGATTTCAACCTGGGGCCGGCAACTTGATTTCCGGCAACGGGGACAAGGGAATAACACTCAACGGCACCGGCAGCACGAATAATTGGATCCTGGGGAACATCATCGGAGCGGATCAGGGTGGAACCATAGCGCTGCCCAACGCCAATGGCGGCATATATATCTATAACTCCGCCAATAACACCATTGGCGGGACAAATGCCGGCGCGGGCAATTTGATCTCCGGTAATAACGCCGATGGAATTTATATCTCCGCCGCCAATAATACGACCATACAGGGCAATTACATCGGCACCCAGGCAGATGGCGTAAAGCCGCTGGGCAATCTCTGGCATAACATCGAATTCCTGGGCAATTCCAGCTACGGCTTGGTGGGGGGAATGCTGGCCGCAGCCGACAACCGCATCGCCTTCTCCCGAACGGTGCAGTATGACGGGGTGCGGATTCGCGCGGGCAGCGTGGGCAACCGGATTTTGCGCAACTCCATTTTTTCCAATGGGGCGGGATCGGTGAATGGACTGGGCATCTGCGTTGGTGCGGTGGGGGTCAAGACTAACGGGCTGCCGGTTTTAACCATGGCGATGGGTGACACCACAGCGGGCGTGTTGGTCCGGGGCACCCTGAGCAACACCCCCCGCACCACATTCCAACTTCAACTCTATGCCAACAACTCACCGAATATATCCGGCTACGGCGAAGGGTATCGCTGGTTGGGGGCCACCAATATCACCACAGACGCCGTCGGCGCCGCCGCCTTCCGTTGGGTCTTGAGCACCAATGTGCCCGTTGGACAATGCCTTTCGGCCACCGTGACCGACGCCACCAACAATACCGGCGAGTTCTCGGCGGATATTCAAGTGGCACCCGCCGCCTTCAATCTGACGGCCTCCAATTATCTGGCGTATATCTCGACCAACTATTATTCGAAATTGGTCACCAACCCGATTACCGGGGCAATCACCACCAATCCACCGACCGCCGTTGTCATTAACAACTACGCCAACGACTATTATCTAACCTGGCCAACCAATCTGGCGGGCTTAACGGTGATGCAAACGACCACGCTGACAGCCTCGGCAACGTGGCAATCGGTCACTAATCAGGCAACCCGCTACAGCAACCAATTCCGCATTCCTCTGCCCGTGAAATCCACCGGCCACGGGTTTTTCCGGTTGCTGATTAATTAGCGGCCATGGTGTTTTGTTTGATTGCTTACATTTCCCACCATCAACGAAAACCGATCAACCGTAATGAAACCAGGCGGCGAACCAAATTGTCCGGCTGATCAAAAAGGGATCGGCAGGCTTCCTGCCGACCGTCCGAATTGCCTGATCATCTCGCTGACCCTCCGTGTTCTTAGGCTGTTGACGCGGATTGGCAAATCTTTCTCCGCTTTTCTTCAGTTGCAAACCAGTCCGGTTCTGGTCGGGGCCATCCTGTTGTTGCTGCCCATGGTCGGCCAGGCGCAATACCCGGTCACCGGCACGCTGTTCACTCTGCAGCAAAGCGGCCCGGTTTCCAACCGGCTGAATGTGGTGTTTTTATCCGAAGGTTATACCACCAACGATCTGGCAAACCATTTTCTGGCGGATGTCACCAATGCGATGGTCAACATTTTTTCCTACGCGCCATATCAGGAGTATCAGAATTATTGCAATGTCTATGCAATCGCCGTGCCCTCCACCAATTCCGGTTCCACGCATCCCGCTTATTCACTGACCAACCATACTTATTTCAGGAGTAGCTATGATCCCTATTACGACTATGTCATCTCCATTCCAGCGACCGGGCTTATTAAAATGACCAACCTGCTGACCAGACTGCTGCCGCAGGCTGGTTTGCCGGTGATGCTGGTCAATGACGTCGTTGATGGGGGCGGCGGCGGGGTGGCTGATGTTATTTCTCGGGGGGCAAGCCAGCGTGAAATCCTGACCCACGAAACGGGCCATACACTGGGCAGGCTGCAGGATGAATACGAATATAGCTACCCGGACTTGAACCTGTCCAACGCCGCCGCTGCTGCCAATACCAGCCGGACGACCAACCCAATCAGTTGGAGCGCGTGGATAACCAACGGAACCCCCATCCCCACTCCTGCCAACACCCTGCCCGCCGGCACGGTTGGCCTGTTCCTGGGCGCCAACTATCAGACCAACGGTTGGTATCGGCCGCAAGAGGACTGCATGATGCGCATCTTGGGCAGCCCCTTCTGCGCGGTTTGTTCAGAAGCGTTGGTAAAAGCCATCGGCAAGAAAGCACGTGTCGTGGACAGTTGCAGTCCAGCCACCAATGGAATCATCACGTATACCAACATCCAAACCCAACTGTTCAGCATCACTGAGCCGCAGCCGCTGACCCATAACCTGACCAATCAATGGTCGGTCAACGGCGCGCCGATCAGCGGTGCCACCAACCGCACCTTTTTATTTTCGCCGGACCAGTATACCAACGGCAACTACACACTAAAAGTGACAGTCCATGACCCGACCACCCTAGTAAGGACCGACCCCAGCAATTATCTGAACGGCTCCTTGACATGGAACCTTATCGTCAACCAATATAAACTGAATCTGGACAACACACGGTTGACGACGACGGGTGGTTTTGCGTTGCGCGCCAGCGGCAATGCCCCCTTTGGATTTGTCATTCAGGGTTCTTCCAACCTGGTTAACTGGCAGGCACTCGCTACCGGATCACTATCGGGTGGCCAGTATTATTTCACCAACAAGCCCATTACCCGGGCCAGTTACTTTTACCGCGCCCGACTCCTGCCCTGACTCACGGGAGCGCGGCTTCAATAAAAAAGGCGTTTTGCTTTACGCAAAACGCCATTTTAATGAAGGCCGGATTATCGGGCCAGACGGACCGAGCGCCGACGCCATAAAAAAAGGCCAACCGTGCCCAAGCCAAACAGGGCTACGGAAGACGGCTCAGGCACCGCGATCGGGGTTCCCGAAAAAGAGGCTAAGAAATTGATAGACTGGCCTTCGATGTAATTTAGTTGCCAAGGCAATAAGCCGTTTTTCAACCAGTAATCGGTGTAATTTGCGCCGATGCTTGGCCCGGCAGCGGTGGACAGAATCAACCCGGCTGTCCCGGAATCCAAGCCTGAAAAACTGATCGCCCAGGTGAAACTATGCGGGACGTCAATACTCAAACCCGAATAAGTTACCAATTGGCCAGTAGGGAAATTCAAACCAAAATTGTAGGTGTCGCTCCAAAGCGAGCTCGAAGGTGCCCCGCCGGTGCCGTCATTGGCCAAAAGGGAAACCGTATACGTGGCTGTGGGTGCCACACCGATGGAATAAAGTTCAAAAGAAAAGTCAGTGATGTTGGCGCCTACCCCCAAATCCGCCAAGATGACCTGATCCCCGATTTGATAACCCTGCGCATCAAACGTTCCGGCCGGGGTGGCCAGATTGTCATACAAGGAGACGGCATGAACGGCCAGGCTCGCTGTCGCTAGCAGACATGCCAGCCCGGTTTTTTTAAACATTAACCTATTCATATTTTTCCTGTTTTTAAATTTATGATCCATTACCCGGGCGGACTTAAACCCTGAGATGTCCACCAAGCCTCACGCAACCCTCAGTGATTACTTTGCTATCCAACGTGAACACTTTAAGCCGCACCGGCACAAAAGGAATCGAAATGCATTAAACGATGGGTTTTTGTCTGTAAGCGATGGGGAAAAGGCTTTTTTAAGAGATTTTCCCAATTGTATTAACAGTTTTTTAAAATTGCCGGATGGAAACGTTCATTTCCGTTGAAGCCCAAAAGAGAGTATTCCGCTTGAGCGTTTCGAGGTGATTTTCCAGAACGGAGAGAACAGCCAGCGGCGTGGATCAACCGACGAGTTCGGCAAGGCGTGTTCCCCCGGCTTTCCAAACGGGAGTCGGGTGGATGCGGGGATGGGTTTTTCGAGAGCGAAATGAAACTCCACAATTTTGGGTTGCTGTTTCCACGCGCACCGCATGGTGCGACTCGTAATCCTGCAGATACGCACACAATTGTCAGGGTGCTGTGACGCAAAAGCCCCTGTTTTTATTGGCGTTCTTAAAGGTGGCCAGGGAGTTTGGGCCGCGAGGTTAAAGAGGTGGACGACACAATTTTGGAAATGGCGAACGGTGAAGTGCCTGGTTAAGGTCTTGGTCGTGGGTTGAGTCCGTCTCAGCCCGCCATTCTTCGTCACCGACAAAACTTGCCCAGCGCAACACGCGCCGACTAATCTGGCATACCGTGCGGTTGCTCGACCGATATTTGTTCCGCGAACTGTTCACGCCGCTGGCCTATTGCCTCGGCGGGCTGCTGGTTTTGGGAACGTGCTTCAGCCTGTTCGGCGAGCTGTCGGAATTGCAGGAACGCAAACTGCATCTACTCGATGTCGTCGAATACAGCCTGGCCATCATGCCGGGATTCCTGGTGCTGGTGCTGCCGATCACGCTGCTGCTGGCGCTGCTCTACACGCTCACCAATCACTCGCGCCACAATGAACTGACAGCCATGCGCGCGGCGGGCTTGAGCTTGTGGCGCATCTGTCTTCCGTATTTTGTCACGGGCCTGCTGGCCAGCGCGGGGGCGTTTGCGCTGAATGAATACGTCGTGCCGCTCAGCACAGATTGGGCGGAACACATCAAAAGCCGCCATGTCCAGAAGTCCGGCGACGTGGAATCAAAAAACGTATTCACCAATTTCGGCTTCAGCAACGCGCGCGGGCATCGCTCCTGGTTCATCAGCGAATATCAAGTGAAGCCCGCCGAAATGCTGAAGTTGCAGGTGAACTCGGCGATGCCGGACGGCTCCATCCGCCGGTTGTATGCCGACCGCGCCATCCGCACAAATGGAGGCTGGATGTTTTTCAACGTCGCGGTCTATTCGCAGGCCGATGCGGCCGCGCAACTCGTGCCGACGTTCCAGACCAATGAAATGGCGATGCCGGAGTTCGACGAAACACCCCGGCAAATCCAGAGTGAAATCAAGATCAGCAGCTACCAGAACCTCCACCGGGCGCGCAGTTCAGACATTCCGCTGTCGGACATTTCCGCCTATCTGCGGCTGCATCCGAAATTGTCGCACGCGGATTCAAGCTGGCTGTTCACGAAATATTACGGTCGGCTCGCCACGCCTTGGACCTGCCTGGTCGTGGTATTGATGGCGATTCCCTTCGGCGCGGCGTCGGGCCGGCGGAATATCTTCATTGGCGTGGCGGGCAGCATCTTCATCTGCTTCGCCTATTTTGTAATCCAGCAGGTCAGCATTGCGTTCGGTTCCGGCGGGCATGTGGCACCCTGGCTGGCAGCGTGGCTGCCGAACATCATTTTCGGCGCGACGGGTCTCCTGCTGATGGCGCGCGTCCGGTGAGGCCATAGTTTTGGATTTTATATTTTGCGTTACAGCTTCATCTGGTTAAAAATCAGAACGCAAAAAAGAAGATGAGCGAGGAACTTTCCAACCTGACGGTGCGCTATGAGCGGCTGCAATTGCTCTATCAAGTCAGCAATGTCATCCATTCGACGGTCGAGGCGCAGGAGGCGCTGCAATTGATCGTGACCGAGGCCGTCCGACTGATGAGCGCGACCTCCGGATCGGTGGTTTTACTCAATCCCACGACCGGGTTGCTGGAGATTTCCGCCTCACAAAATCTGCCGAGCGCCGCCACCAAATTGAAATTGCGCGTCGGCGAGGGCGTCACCGGCTGGGTCGCCCGCCAAGGAAAACCTCTGCGTGTCGGCGATGTGACACAAGATCCGCGCTACGTCGCGGCGCGGCGCGGCGTGAAATCGGAGCTGGCCGTGCCGCTGGAAGTAAACGGAGAAACACGTGGGGTCTTAAACGTGGATTCGGATCGCGCGGATGCCTTCAGTGCGGAGGATCAGGATTTGCTGGAACAACTCGCCGTGCAGGCCGCGCGGGTGATTCACAAGACCTGGCTTTATGAACAATTGCGGCTGAAAGTGCATTTGTTCGAATCGCTGGCGAAGGTGAGCCGCACGATCAATTCCACCCTCAGCCTTGACGAGGCGTTGCGCGTCATCACGCGGGAAACCTGCGGGTTGATGCACGCTCGGATGTGCTCTTTGATGATGCTGGATGAAAGCTGGGAATGGCTTGATTTGCGCGCGAGCTACGGCGCGGGCGAAGCTTACATCAAAAAACCCCGCCTGAATGTCGAAGAAAGCCTGCTGGGCGTGGTCACGCGCCGCAAAAAACCTGTGCAAGTCGCCAATGTGCAGGCGTCGAGCCGGTATCAAAATATCGAGGTCGCACGGCAGGAAGGGTTGGTTTCATTGTTGAGTGTGCCGCTGCTGTTCGCCGGACAACCCATCGGGACGCTCAATGTTTATACGGGCCGGCCTTACAATTTTTCCAATGAAGAAATCAGCATCCTGAGCGCGCTGGCGGAGTTGTCGGCGATCGCAATTGAAAAGGCGCGGCTTTACGAACGCATCGTGGACGTGGAAGAACAATTGCGGCAGAACGAAAAATTATCCGCGCTCGGCTTGCTCGCCGCCGAGGTCGCCCATGAAATCCGCAATCCGCTCACGGTAATGAAATTGCTGTATCATTCGCTGGATTTGAAATTCCCCCCCAGCGATCCCCGCGCAAAGGACGTGCGGATTATCGATGCTAAAATCGAGCACATGAACAAGATTGTGGAGCAAGTTCTGGACTTTGCCCGAACCACCGAACCCAAACTCGCTCCGGTAAACTTAAACGAGCTGGTTGATGAGCTTGGATTGCTGGTTCGCCATAAGCTGGCAAATCAGAACATCCGGCTGTTCCGTGATTTGCAATCGGATCTGACGCTCGTGATGGGCGACGCTCCGCAACTCGAACAGGCATTTTTAAATGTGATTCTCAATGCCGCCGAAGCCATGCCTGACGGCGGAACGCTCACCATCAAATCCCGCGAAATGCGCGAACCACGATCAAGTCCCCACCCGACGCATATCGCAATTGAATTCAAGGACACCGGCAAAGGCATGAGCGCGGAAATCCAAAAACGGGCATTTACGGCGGTTTTAAGCACGACGAAAATCAAAGGCACCGGGCTGGGGTTGGCCATCGTTGGGCGAATTATCGAAACTCACCGGGGCACAATCCGAATCAAATCCAAGATTGGACATGGCACGAGCATTATAATCACGGTGCCGACGCAATAGAGATCACCAGGTTGTTCACGCAAATCCCGTTTAATCTCCGGGCAAAACTCGCCAGGCTCGGTGTCAGGGTAAGAAGTATTCAGATCGACAAAGACACATTTTCATCGTGCCCCGCTTGAAGCATGCTGCTAAAATCCCCCCTGGGAATTAGTGAGAAGCTATTTTAAAACTAAAAACTTATGCTGTAGTTCGGCGTTCTCAGACACTAGAAATCACAGGCAACTGCATACTAATAAGAAAAAAGCCACCGAAGACCGGATGCAAAAGTCTTGCAAGAAATTGTTAATTAAGTATTAATAATAAAAAATTAAGCGGTTTGTTTGCTTTTGATGTATCTATGTTGAAGGGTTGACAGGGTGGCTTTGCTGGCGAGAGATTGAAAGCAGGCAATATATTGACCGATAAACCTAGTTTTTTTCATGTTTATTTACAAAAAAGAATACGACGTTATCGTAATAGGTGCTGGCCACGCTGGTGTTGAGGCGGCTTTAGCTTCGGCGCGGATCGGGTGCCAGACGCTTCTTCTAACCATGAATGTGGATTCGATTGGTCAGATGTCCTGTAACCCGGCAATCGGTGGGCTTGCGAAGGGGCATCTTGTTCGTGAAATAGACGCACTTGGAGGGGAGATGGGAATGGCGACAGATCTAACGGGGTTGCAATTCCGGATGCTTAACTTGAAGAAGGGTCCAGCAGTATGGTCGCCACGGGCGCAATGTGATAAAAAGGCATATCAACTAAGGCTAAAGTGGATATGTGAATCAGAACCCAATCTTGACGTAAAACAAGGGCAAACGTCTAAAATATTGCATAAGGACGGTGTGGCATTTGGAGTTGAGACGAATTTGGAAGTTCAATACCACGGTCAGACAGTTGTTATCACAACGGGAACATTTTTGCGTGGCTTGATGCACATTGGGTCAAACCAGCAGGCGGGAGGTCGATCGGGAGATTCGGCAGCGATGGATCTTTCATCATCACTAAAGGAAATTGGACTTGAGCTCGCCAGGCTAAAAACCGGAACTCCACCAAGATTATTGCGCCGATCGATTGACTTTTCAAAGACCGAGGCTCAAAGCGGAGATGAACCAGTTCCATACTTCACCTATTGGAAAGATGATTTGTTCCACATGGAACAAGATCGGGGTCGGTTTGCTGGTGGTGGGTGTTCTGATGGCACATACCCGCCGGGATCTGTGCTGAATAAGATAAACTGTCAACTCCCCTGCCATATTACTTTCACGACGGATGCGACGGCTAATTTGATCCGCGCGAATCTGCATAAGTCGCCAATGTATTCTGGTGTAATCGAGGGAGTCGGTCCGAGATATTGTCCGTCAATCGAAGACAAAATAGTCAAATTTTCCGAAAAGGAGAGACATCAGATTTTCCTTGAACCAGAAGGGATAGAAACGGACGAGATATATCTAAATGGTTTTTCAACGTGTTTGCCTTTTGAGGTGCAGGTTGATTTAGTCAGGACAATCATTGGCTGTGAGAACGCTGAAATATTAAGACCAGCCTACGCCGTAGAATACGATTTTTCACATCCAACCCAATTGCAACCATCCTTGGAAACGAAGGTTTGCAAAAATCTATTCTTAGCCGGGCAGATTAACGGGACATCTGGATATGAAGAAGCTGGGGCGCAGGGATTGATGGCTGGAATCAATGCAACTCGCCGGGTTAAAAATCTTGAACCAATCGTTCTCCGGCGCAATCAGGCATATATCGGGGTCTTGATTGATGATTTGGTTACAAAGGGCACGACCGAGCCTTACCGTATGTTTACATCTAGGGCGGAATATCGACTCTTATTGCGTCAAGACAACGCTGATATGAGGCTTTCCGAGATTGGTTATGAAGTCGGCTTACTGCCAGAACGAAACATACATAAATTCAGAGCCAAGAAAACGTCAATTAAAAATGAGATAAAACGTTTAACAGAAACATATTGTGACAAGAACAACCTGGTAAAAATTTTAAGTCGTCCAGAAATTTTATATAAAGATTTGCCCAATCGAAATGAAACATTGCCTGAAGAAGTAATTCAACAGGTCGAGATAGCGGTCAAGTATGCTGGCTATATTGACCGCCAGGAAATGGAAGTGAAAAAGTTCAAAAAGATGGAGGACAAAACAATTCCAGAAACGTTTGACTTCAGCTCCGTGCCAAGCTTGCGGCTCGAGGCCCGGCAAAAATTTAAGAAAGTCCGGCCTGGCACCATTGGCCAGGCGGCGCGCATTTCGGGAGTATCGCCTGCCGATATAAGTATCCTTATGGTTTGGTTGAGGCGGTCAGCTGGGATGAATGAGCAAAAGGAGATTGTGAAAGCACCGGAAACGGAGGAGTGAGATGGTTGTCCGACATGGATTCGAACCATGAATAAAGCCTTCAAAGGGCTCTGTGTTACCATTACACCATCGGACAAACCGGAACCATACTAGTTTTTTAACGGCGTTGGAGCAAAGATAAAATCACTGGCGACCCTACAATTTACCGGCTTTGACCCAGAAATCCGGCAGCGGATTGAGGATAGGCAAAATTCCTTCTTGTCTTCCCGTTTATCCGTGATAGTGTTGCACCCCTTTTATTATGAAGACGGACATACATCCGAAATATACTGACGCGGAAATCCGTTGCGCCTGCGGCAACGTGATCAAGACCCGCTCCACCCGCTCCACCATCATCATCGGCATCTGCAATGCCTGCCACCCGTTCTACACCGGCACGCAGAAATTCGTGGATACCGCCGGCCGTGTGGACAAATTCCAGCAACGCCTCGTCAAGACGCAGGCTGCGCAGGCCGCCGCCGCCGCGCCGAAGAAGAAAAAAGTCTAGCCGCCCGCTTTCAACCCGCCCGCAATCCCGTATGGGATTGCGGGCGGTTTCTTTTTTTATGTGATCCCGCGCGGACACGACTGCCATGGACCTAAAGCCACACATCGAAAAGTTCCGTCGCCGCTTCACCGAAATTGAAGCGGCGTTGAGCGACCCGGCGACGTTCGACAACCAGCAGCGTGCGCAGGAGATGTCCAAGGAATACGCCCGGCTCAAGGAGTTGGTCGCGTGCGGCGACAGCTTTTTCGAAACGCAGGCGCAACTGGCCGAAAACCGCGCGCTGCTTCAGAGCGAACTGCCCGACTCGGAACTGGCACAGATGGCGCGCGAAGAAGTGGCGCGGCTCGAGGTTGAGGAAAAAAAATTTGCGCAGCAGATCCAGTTCGGCCTCGTGCCGCCGAACCCGACCGATTCGCGCAATACGATTGTGGAAATCCGTGCCGGCGCCGGCGGTTCTGAGTCCGCGCTTTTCGCCGCCGACCTTTACCGGATGTTCTTCCGTTACGCCGAGACGCGCAAATGGAAGATCGAACCGCTCGATTCCAACCCGTCTGATCTGGGCGGTTTCAAGGAAATCATTTTTGAAGTGACCGGCACAGACGTTTACAAGCGGCTGAAATACGAGAGCGGCGTGCATCGCGTCCAGCGCGTCCCCGCGACCGAGGCGCAGGGGCGCATCCACACCAGCACCGCCACCGTCGCCGTGCTGCCGGAAGCCGAGGAAGTGGACGTGGAAATCAAGCCCGACGAAATCGAGATCAATGTCTGCCGCGCCTCCGGCAAGGGCGGGCAGGGCGTGAACACCACGGATTCCGCGGTGCAGATTATTCACAAGCCGACCGGCATGATCGTCCGTTGCGCCGACCAACGGTCGCAGCAAAAAAATCGAATCCAGGCGATGACCGTTTTGCGTTCGCGTCTGCTCGAGCGGAAAATTGCCGAGGAAAACGCGAAATACGCCGCGCATCGCAAAGACCAGGTCGGCACCGGCGAACGCAGTGAGAAAATCCGCACCTACAATTTTCCGCAGAACCGTGTCACGGATCATCGCATCGAAGTCACGCTATACAATCTCTCCAACTTTATTGACGGCGACCTCGACCCGCTCATCGAGCCGCTGATGACAAATGATTTGGAAGAGAAACTGGCGGCACTGAAACTATGAATCTACCACTCCACATCAAAGGTCTCGTTTTCGACTGCGACGGCACACTGGCCGACACCATGCCGCTCCACTGGCGGGCCTGGCAGGTGATCGCCAAAAAATACAAGCTACACTTCCCGCAGGATCGTTTTTACGCGCTCGGTGGCGTGCCGTCACGCGATATCTTGAAAATGCTCGCCGAGGAACAGGGCGTCTCGTTAGACTACATTAAGGCCGCGCACGAAAAGGAAAATGAGTATCTACCCCTGATGGCCGAAGTCGAGCCCATCCACGCCGTCGTGGAAATTGCGCGGGCGAACTTTGGAAAAATCCCGATGGCCGTCGCGTCCGGCGGCACGCAGCCCATCATCGTGCAAGTGCTGGAGCATTTGAAAATCCGCCATCTGTTCGGCGCCATCGTGACGAGCGAAATGGTGAAACACCAAAAGCCCGCGCCGGATATCTTTATCGAAGCCGCGCGACGCATCAGCGTTGACCCGAAATGTTGCCGCGGTTACGAGGACACGGATTTGGGGATGACCGCGATCCGTGCGGCGGGAATGGACGCGGTGGATGTGCGGGAAATTATCAGCTGAATTTTTTGACTAACCGCGCCACGAAAGTTCCTTCCGAATCCAATTTGGATCACGGCGCAAATCAAGGACGGCAATTACCTGAGTTTCGGTTTTTGTTTCGCGGTAATAAATTCCGAAAGGAAAGCGGTCGGCCAGCATTCGATAAAATCCAAAATGGCGGGAATGAATGCCGTGATAGAGCGCGAGGCTTTCAATGTCGGCGACCAGCGAATCCGCGCAATAATCACCAATGCCGGGTTCCTGTGCGTCGTAAAAATCCCGAGCCTGCTCGATGTCTTCGGCGGCTTCCGACAGAACGACCACTGGTCTCATGCCGCGCGTTTGGCGAGACGTTTCTTTAGCTGGGCGAGCGTGAGAAATTCGCCTTTGCCCGCTTCCACTTTGGCGAGACGTTGCTGTAAAACTTTTTTGTGCCAGCTTGGCGATTCCAATTTGTCCGGCACGGCGGCCATCGAACGCCAGAGTAGTTCCATGGCCTGCAACTTTTCCGTGCGGCTCATCTGTTTGATTTCAAGCGCTCCAATCATTTGGCTAAAGTGCCACTGCGAAAATATAGCGTCAAGGTGTGAAAGCCACTTGGCCGGCGAAAGTTTAATAGTTCACCCCCAACTTTTACCAGAATACCAAGCCGGCCGTTCTGAATCAGGGCCAAAAATTTGCCAATCGTCTAACACATCTATAAACAGCTGGCGCTTGTAGTTGCCGCAATCTGATCCGAATTGTGAATAAAAATAGTCGCCCTCCTTTGGGATTGGAATGTGTTCGGATGGCTGATTTATGATGGCAATAATCACGCCGGTTTTTCTACCAAAATGGTGAACAAACCCCAGATATACAATTTTTCCAACGTCTTGTGGTTTAATTGTAAATGGGGCTGTAAATTGAATTCCAAGGTCGGCGGCTGCCCGCCGCCACGCTTCAACCACTTCGGCTTCAACTTCAGTCATTGTTGCCCCAGCTTTTTCGACTTCTCCGTCGCGGCGCGGACGGCGCTGATCACGGTGGCGCGCAGCTTGCCTTTCTCCAGTTCATGCAGGCCTTCAATCGTCGTGCCGCCAGGGCTCGTGACTTGATCCTTGAGCGTGCCGGGATGCTGGCCCGTTTCCAAAACCATTTTCGCGCCGCCCAAAACGGTCTGCGCGGCGAGCTTGGTTGCGATGTCGCGTGGCAAGCCGGAGGCCACGCCGCCGTCGCTCAAGGCCTCGATGAATTGATAAACGTAGGCCGGACCGCTGCCGCTCAAGCCGGTCACGGCATCGAGCAAATTTTCCTTCACCTGAAACGCGATGCCGACGGCGGACAAAAGTTTTTTCGCCAGCTCGGCGTCAGCGGCGCTGGCGTTTTTGCCGAGCGCAAAGCCAGAGGCCCCGGCCCCGACGAGTGCGGGCGTGTTGGGCATGACGCGGATGACGCGTGCGCCCGTCTGGAGCCCGGCTTCGAGCTTGGCGAGTGGCACGCCGGCGGCGATGGAAATGAGCAGATGGTCTTTGGTGAATGCGCCGGAAATCTCCGCCAACGCGGTGGCGACCTGGTCCGGCTTGGTGGCGAGAATCAAAACATCGGCAAACTTGGCCGCGTCGGAATTGGAGGCGACCACGGTCGCGCCGGTTTCGGCATTGAAATGCTCCTGCGCGGCGGCGATGGGGTCGGCGGCGCAGATTTCCCGCGGAAAAACAATTTCCGCGCGCACAAAACCCTTGGCCAGCGCCGTGGCCATCTTGCCCGCGCCGAGAAAACCGATTTTTAATGAAGTTGCCATGGGCGTTTTGTATCAGGCGGCGGTCTCAATCGGAAGCGCAATTCGCGGCTTGTGTTCGCCGGGTGAAACGATAATTCTCTTTGCCTGTAAAAAATGTCCAATCTCCGCAAATCCTGGGACACGTTTGAGCTTATGCGGGCCGCCGCGCAGGAAGGCGACGCGCAGGCGCAGTGCTACCTCGGCGTCTGTTTTCAAAACGGCCAAGGGGTCGCGCAGGATTACAACGAGGCGGTGAAATGGTTCCGGCGGTCGGCCGAGCAGAACGATCCCGTGGCGCAATGTTATCTGGGCGTCTGTTACATGACCGGCGCGGGCGTGCCGCAGGAATATTCCGAGGCCGCGCGCTGGTTGCGCGAGGCGGCCGAACAGGGCGATCCGGCGGCGCAGTTCAATCTCGGCATGCTTTACGAAACCGGCCAGGGCGTCCCGCAAAATTATGCCGAGGCGATCAAGTGGTATCGCGAGGCGGCGGAGCGCGGCTATCCGGCGGCGCAGTTTAATCTCGGCGTCTTTTACGAAACGGGCCAGGTTGTCCCGCAGGATTTCAAGCAGGCGGTGGAATGGTATTATGCCGCGGCGGAACAGGAATGCGCCCCCGCCCAATGCAATCTCGGTCTGTGCTACCAGAACGGCCGCGGCGTCGAGAAGAACGCGTCGGAAGCGGTGAAATGGTTCATCCGCGCCGCGCGGCAGGGCGACAAAAACGCGCAGCACAATCTCGGCCTCCACTACGCGGCGGAAGAGGCGGAAGCCGAAGCCGCCCTCGAAGCTGCGAAAAGCAAGCCGCGCTGACTCCAGCGGGACTTGGTGGCACAGCCGCGCCGGCTTGCCAAATCAGTTCGCGAGCTCCGCCAGTTTTTTCTCCGCGCGCCCGCTGTCAATCGTTTCGCCCGCCAGATCCCAGCCTTCTGTGAGTGATTTTGTTTTACCCGCAACAAATAGGGCGGCGGCGGCATTCAGTAAAACGGCGTCGCGCTTCGGGCCGCGTTCCCGGCCGGACAAGATGTCGCGGACAATCTTCGCATTCGCGTGTTTATCGCCGCCGAGGAGATCGGCCAGCGATCCGGGCTGCAAGGGGAATTGATCCGGCCGCGTGGTGGAGAC
>Ga0114951_10001665_pt1 | contig 26796 bp, 42 predicted proteins | sample AM7aDNAmetaG_FD_88677 | JGI IMG/M metagenome (GOLD analysis project Ga0114951, IMG submission 88677) | Freshwater microbial communities from Finland to study Microbial Dark Matter (Phase II) - AM7a DNA metaG | ecosystem: Environmental > Aquatic > Freshwater > Lake | place: Finland: Lake Alinen... | reverse complement strand
CTATTCTTAAGCTTATATTACAAGGGGAAACCATCGTCAGGATTTTAGATGCCCATGCGCCATGATACGCTTACGAGGGAACCACCGTGATTACTTTTGGTACCGTTGTCATGATCGCCAACAAAGGCTTCTCTCGAAAGACGGTCTAAAATAAAGTTCCAGCGGCATCCGATTAAACCCTGCCCTTCTTTAACTTGTCGATAAACGCCCTGGAGACTCTCTTCTCCCGGCCTATTTCTTTTGCCGTAAGAGCCTCTATCTTCGTGTATTCGGCTTCCGTGAATATCTTTTCCGTTGTCTCAAGAGGGATAAGCTCAATCCTATTATTAGAGATCTCCACTTGAAACAGAGAGCCTTCTTCTAAGCCAAGCGCAACGGTTATCTTTTTGGGTATCGTCACCTGATGCTTTGCGGTCATTATAACGGTCATTGTCCTCACCTCCTATTATTAGTATAGCATAAAATAGTAAAATCGTCAAATCCGAAAGTAGGAAATTTTTTTATTTAAAACTCTATACCCTTTCGGGCAACAATACCTTCGTCAAAAGGATGCTTGATTTTTCGCATCTCAGTAATGAGATCTGCATATCGAAATAATGTCTTAGGGCAATTTCTACCCGTCAATACGAGTTCCAATGATAACGGCTTGCCAATAATTAATTGGATAATATCTTCTATATTTATCAAGCCCATCCTAAGAGCTACGTTAACCTCGTCAAGGATTACCAAATCATATTTACCAGATTTAATGTTTCGGGAGGCCACTCTAAGCCCCCTGAGAGCCGCATTGATATCTTCGGGCGACGGGTGGGTCTTAATAAAGCAGCCTCTGCCGCACTGTACAATTGTTATATTGTGAATATTTTTGAATATATCGTTTTCACTATATGAAGCACCCTTTATAAACTGAAATATCCCCACCCTTAATCCTGCTCCGGAGGCCCTTACGGCAAGTCCGAAGGCCGCCGTTGTCTTCCCCTTCCCATCACCGGTGTAGATGTGCACAAGCCCCTTCCGGATCCCCCTCTTAAGTTTTGCTGATTTTGCCTTTGTGGTCATAAAACTATCTGCCTATAAGAGTTTTAAAAACAAACACAATGAACCTGATGGTATCCACGAACGGATTCACCCTGCTCTTCTCGTCGCTGTAAATGGTCTTTATCGGCACAGACTCTATTCTGAATCCGGCACGTGATGACTTTATGATGAGCTCCGATTCTATCTCATAATTAAATGATTTTAGACTGACCTTTTCGAGGACTTCTCGTTTTATTAAACGATACCCCGATTGGCTGTCCGGAATATGCTGACCTGATAATACCGATATAAGACAGGACATAAAACGGTTTGTATGTATTCTCGCCTTCGGCATCAGAGAGACATCCTCCATGCGATTACCTATAATCATATCTGCGCCTGTGCCGCCCATTTTATTTATAAAACTTCCTATGTCAGAGATGAGATGTTGTCCGTCACCATCCATCACGATAACCGCATCAAATCCTTTCTTCACTACGTGCTTAAATCCTTCGCGTAAAGATGCGCCCTTGCCCAAATTTCTCTTATGTTTTACAACTACCGCTCCCGCATCATGCGCTATCTTGGCCGTATCGTCCGATGAACCATCATCCACGACATACACGGTAAGGTCTTTCGCGCGCAAATCAGAGACTATCTGCCCTATAGTCCGGGCTTCATTATACGATGGTATCAGGACGCAGATATTCGTTGTCATTTATATCCCATATCTTTCTGAAAACAAACCATTGTGACGGATACTTTTTAATGCACGATTCGATCGATCGAATGCATTTACCCACAAGCTCCCTGACAGCCGCTTCTTCGTCAAGGCCGGCAGTGCAGGTAAACGGCCTCTCAACATGAATCGTGAAGGTATTTTTAGGTTCCCTGACTACAAATATCGGGACTATGGCCGCGCCCAACCTGTGACTGAGGACTGCAGGGCCTTTGGGCATCATGGCCTTCCTGCCGAAAAAATCTGTCAAAATCCCGTTCTTGGTAAAATCTCTATCGCCTAATAGCGCGAGAAGCTCGTTGCTACGAAGCGCGCGATAGCAGCCCTTAAGTGCGGCCCCCACCTCTATCGGCCTCATGTTACCTAACATTCTCTGCCCTGTAAAGAAATCATTTATGCGTTTATTTTTATGCGTCAGAACCACACCGCTGATGGGGTAACCGAGCATTCCTACGATAAGGCCTCCTAGCTCCCAGTTGCCTATATGTGCGGAGAGGGCGATCGCTCCCTTGCCCAGCGATAACGCATCATCAATATTACTAATGCCATCTATCTTCACGTGACTATTTAAATACTCTTTATCGATTTTACTGAACCTGAAAAAATCTATGAGATACTTGGCGAAGTTCCTGAAGACATTCCTTGCCGTGTCGGCTACTATCTTATCATCAACGGACGACCCCAGAACCATCCTGAGATTACTGATCACCGCATCCCTATCTTTAGGAGAACAATAATAAAAAATGTCCGCCAATACGGTGGCTAATGAATACGATACGTTTATAGGAAGGGTTAAGGACAGGAAGACGCCTACCCGATAGAGTATATATGGGATCATAACGCTAAGTTCATGGTGAGCCTCGCTATATTTATCGCGCTGTCGGGTTTGGATAGCGCGCGCGCTTTAAGGCTCATTACTTTTAATTTACTCTCATTGTAAAGCAACTCTTCCAACACCACGACGACGTCCTCCGGACTCTCAGCTTTTATAGCAACCCCCTCCTTCAGCAAAAATCTTGTATTCATGGCCTCCTGCCCGGGAAGTGGATGTAAAATGAGCATGGGTACGCCCATTGCGAGCGCCTCAGCGGTCGTTATTCCTCCGGGTTTCGTGATTATAACCGTGGCAACGCGCATCAGTTCGTTTACATTATCAGCGAACGGTAAAATGATAAATTTTTTCTTGAAACGCCTGGACTTAAGCCAGTTGTAAATTTTCTTGTTCGTTCCGGTGGTTATGACCACCTGCAGATTTAGTCTTGAGGTCTCCAACAATTTAGCAACGTTCTTTATTGGCCCGAGGCCTTGAGTCCCACCCATGATAAGGACACAAGGTACATCTACATCCAATCCCATCTCTTTACATATTTCATCTTTCGAGCGCGAGATATTAAATTTAGGATCGATAGGTATCCCAAATTCTTCGATCTTGGCAGGATCTACGCCATTATCGATCAATTTTTTCCCGGTTTCCGATGATGGCACTATATATCTATCGACATCATTAAATACCCAGTACGAATGCGGAGCATAGTCGGTCAATACGCCTATAAGCGGTATCTTGATGCCGAAGCTCTTTTTGTAATCCGCTATCATTCCGCAAGGAAACGCTTGCGTGCAAACAATAGCGTCGGGCTTAAAATCACTCAGAAGCGTTTTCAGCTTTCCGGTGTTAAAATTATGTATCATCGCCCTGAGTTTCTGAGTATTCTTAAGGACTTTGGGATTATCGTAAAGATACTCCCACACCTCCGGGGTTCTTTTTACGACTTCCATGTACGCCTGATTGATTATCTTTTCCAGGATAGGATTGGTATAGTTGAACGAATTCAGATTAAGCGTCTCTGTGGTGGGGTCTATCATTTTAAGCGATTTTTCAATAGCGCGACTCGCGCAGTGGTGCCCGGAGTGCTCAGATATAAATAGAAGCAGTACCCTTTTAGCCATATATCAGCCCTATTCTATTTTTGCTATGATAGATCCGACTCTAGCTTCATCCCCTTCGCATACAAATAACTGCTTTATAACCCCCGTAACAGGAGATGGTAAATTAAACGTTGCCTTGTCCGTGACCAGCTCTATAAGGTCCTCCCCCTCTTTAACTACATCACCAACGCCCTTATAACAATAGGTTACGGTGGCCTTATCCACTCCTTCGGCAAGTGATGGTAACTTTACATCTGTCATTAGGCGCCTCTCAAATATTTTGTGCCTTACAGTTTTTTCAGGACTTCATTTCCGGAGCTTCGGTAGGAGCAAAATCAACACCTCCGAAATTAAATACGTTTTCAAAATCCGATACTACGCAATCTTTGATATCCTCTACGCTAATATCCTTACCTATGAGCTGGCTCAGGGAAGTCATCTTAACATCCCTCATACCGCACGGATATATCATATTGAAGAATTCGAGATCCAGATTAATATTTATGCTCAGGCCATGATACGTTACCCAGTTGCTCACCCCAACTCCGATCGATGCCACCTTCTTCCCTGAGACCCATACTCCCGTCCTGCCTATACATCTTTCCGGATTTAATAAATATCTGTCTATAAGTTTTATGGCAACGCTTTCCAGGTTATACATATAAGCATGCAGATCACGCCATTTGTCTTTAAGTAGTACGATGGGATACACGACGAGCTGACCTTTTCCATGAAAAGTGATGTCGCCCCCCCTGTCGACATTAAGCACTTTTATGCCTCGCGCGCAAAGATAATTTTCATCGACCACTAAATTATCTTTGCGACCCGACCGCCCGATGGTAAATACGCTATTATGCTCGGCCAGTATAAGAGTATCGTCGATTTCACATAGCTTTCTGCGCTGAACCATATCCCTCTGAATCTTATAACAATCTTCGTAATCTATTAAGCCCAGATCGATTATCATACAGATCCCTGCATGATGTGAATAGGGGTACCCATAAAAACATGACAGGCCTCCGGAAATATCTCCGATAACGTAGGATGCCCGTGGACAACCCTTCCCCAGTCACATATCTTTATATGCCTTGCCATCGCCAAAGCGGCCTCCCCTATAAGATTGCACGCATCCTTACCAAATATCTCCACTCCTAATATATCCCCGGCCGGAGTGCCAACTATCTTCACAAATCCGTCTGTCTCGCCCTCTATATAGGCCTTGCCGGAAGCAAGATACGGAAATTTTGCGATCTTCACATCATTCGATATAGCCTTTGCAGATTCTTCGGTCAAACCTACACTGGCTATCTCCGGATCCGTCCAAATGCAATTAGGAATGCCGGAATAATCCACAATGCGCGATAAGCCCATAATGTTATCACATGCAAGAATTCCATCGTAAGATGCCTTGTGGGCGAGCTGAGGCCCGGAAACGCAGTCTCCTATAGCATAGACATTCGGTAGATCTGTCATCAGCTTCTCATTGACCGATATATTACCATCACGCACCCTAATTCCCACATCTTCGAGGCCTATACCCTCGATGTTGGGTTTACGGCCGATCGATATCAAAACCTTTTCCCCCGAAACGCTCTGTCCACCGGACATTTTAACCGTAATATTATCTTTAATTTCTGCGGTTTCGATAACGGAAGATGTTAATATATTTATACCGGACTTCTTGAAATTATATTCAAGCCTCCGGGATACTTCGCGGGACTGCCCCGGCATAATCCGTTCCGCCATCTCAACAATAGTGACATTGGTGCCAAGTTTATTGAATATGCTGGCAAACTCACAGCCTATAACGCCGCCTCCGACGATTATAAGGCTTCCGGGAGGGGACTTAATATCCAGCATACTATCGCTCGAAAGAATCACATCATTATCGATCTTGATATTGGGCAGCTCGGCAGCCCGTGAACCGGTGGCAATAATGATCATTTTAGCCGTTACATTTTCCTGGCCCGATATTGCTATGGTATCGGCCGACTTCAAAATTCCTGTGCCATTGATAATCTCTATCCGATTCGCCTTCAATAAAGTCTCGATACCTTTACGTAGCCTGGATACGACTTCATCTTTTCTCAGAGCCATTTTTTTGAAGTCTATGGAATAACCGTTTAACGCGATACCAAAGTTGGATATATTTTTAAGTTTTGGTATTATCGATACGGAATTAAGGAGTGACTTAGTAGGGATACAACCTTTATTAAGGCATGTTCCACCCAACAGGCCTTGTTCAATAATACAGGCTTTTAATTTGTGCCGCGCGGCGTATAAAGCGGCCACATAACCACCCGGACCCGAACCTATTACAGCCAGATCGTAGCTACGCACCTGCGCACCTTGATACTTTATGGGAAAATTTCATATAAGATCTATCGAGCTCTTTACGGCAACAGCCGATCTGGAGAACAATTCCTTTTCTTCATTCGATAGTTCCAATTTCATGACATCTATAACGCCGCGTCTATCGAACCTGCAAGGCACTCCCATGCAGATATCTTTCAATCCGTACTCTCCGTTCAGATAGAAAGATGCCGTAACTACATCTCCGGCATCATCCATCATGGCCTTTACCATCTTTAGAACCGCCGCGCTGGGAGAATAGTATGCGCTTCCGGTACCCAGGAGCGAGACTATCTCAGCTCCACGATCACATGTTCTCTTGACTATACTCTCTATCTTATCCTTAGGAATCACGCTGGATAGTAATCGTCCATTTACAAATGTTTGCGAAATTATAGGCACCATCGTATCGCCGTGACTGCCCATCACATAAGTCTTTATAAGATCCCTTCTTACCTTAAGCTCATCCGCTATGAGGGCAATAAATCTGGAGCCATCTAAAGCTCCGGCCATGCCAACAACCCTATTCCTGTTAAAACCTGTCGCCTTATATGCAAGGTACGTCATGATGTCAAGCGGGTTAGTAACCACTATGACGATGGCTTCCGGGGCATGAATTTTAATCTTCGATGATACATCCTTCACTATGGCAGCGTTTTTGGAGATGAGATCTTCGCGCGTCATGCCGGGCTTTCTTGGCAAGCCGGCGGTAATAACGACTATATCCGAATCCCGGATATCTTTATAATCATCGGTTCCGACTATAGACTTTTCGGTACCCATGATCGGCGCGGCATCCATAAGATCGAGCGCCTTGCCACGCGCAATGTTTTTCACTACATCAAGCAGCACCACATCTGCGAATCCCGATTCGAACAACCTTTGCGCCAGCGTTGCGCCTACGGCGCCGGCGCCTATTACCGATATTTTATATAAGGATGGTTTCACTTAGATCTATTTATCTTTTCAATTATTGCATCAGCCATCTGGCTTGTTCCTACGGCAGTAGGATCGTTCTTGTCATCCTTCATATCATATGTCACCGATCGGCCCTCTTCGATCACGGATGCGCAGGCCTTTTCCAGTTTTTCAGCAGCCTTCTCCTCGCCTATATATTTAAGCATCAACACGGCTGATAATATCAACGCGCACGGATTCACCCTATTAAGGCCTTTATATTTGGGAGCGCTGCCATGTGTAGGCTCAAATACCGCTACGCCCGTGCCTATATTCGCGCCCGGAGCTACGCCTAAACCTCCGACCAGACCAGCCGCGAGATCCGAGATTATATCTCCGTATAGATTTGGCAGAACAAGCACATCGTAATCCTCCGGTTTCTGGACCAACTGCATGCACATATTATCTACGATCCTGTCCTCGAAAATTACCCTACCTTCGTAAGCCCTCGCTACATCTCTGGCAACCTCTAAGAATAGGCCATCGGTGCATTTCATAATATTTGCCTTATGCACAGCGGTGACCTTTTTTCTTTTATTATTAACGGCGTAGTCGAATGCGAATTTAACTATTCGCTTCGAGCCCTCTACGGATATGGGTTTTATACTGATCGCCGAACCGTCTCTTATTTTTTTACTTCCCAGTTTTTCAATAACAGCTATTAGGTCCCTGGCCTCATCGGTGCCATTCGAAAATTCAATTCCGGCATAAAGATCTTCCGTATTTTCACGAACTATCACAAGATCTATATCCCGGTACCTTGAACGCACACCCTTATAGCTCTTACATGGTCTCAGGCAGGCATACAGGTCAAGCCGCTTCCTGAGCTCAACATTCACGCTCCTAAAACCTGTGCCTATAGGAGTGGTGATCGGACCTTTTATGGCAACCTTGTTCCTTCTAATCGATTCGATAGCATGATCAGGAAGAGGTGTCTTATATTTTTCAATAGCGCATTCACCCGCTTCGACCACTTCCCATTTAATGTCCAGGCCGAGTGAATCCACGCACCTTCTGGCAGCAACTGCGAGTTCAGGGCCTGTGCCATCGCCCGGAATTAATGTTATCGTATGCTTACTCAAATTTGAAACCCCCATGCTTTTTAAAATGCTCCACAACGCCGCCGTCTTCAAGCAGTTTCTTCATGACTAATGGAATTGGTTTTATGTCCAGGAGGAGGCCTTTGCTATTATTTTTAAGCTTACCGCCATTGATATCGATCTCCAGTTCATCTCCGTCATCGATGAAGTCTGTATTACATTCGATGAGCAGAAGGCCGATATTGAATGCATTTCTATAGAATATCCTGGCAAAGTCTTTTGCCACTACGGCGGTAAATCCCGCCATCTTCAATGCCTGCGGCGCCTGTTCCCTGGAAGATCCGCAACCAAAATTCTCACCCGCAATAAGTATATCACCGGGCTTAACCCTTGCGGCAAAATCGGGATCTATGTCTTCGAAAATATATTTTGCCAACTCCTTCGGGTCTTGGATCTTGAATTTATATCGGCCTGAAATGACATAATCGGTATTGATATTATCTTTTACTTTCAGACGCCTTGCAAAATGTTTCATATCTTATAACCTCTTTTTGAACTCTCTGGGATCGGATATCCTGCCCGTGAGAGCCGAAGCCGAAACGGTGGCCGGGCTTGCCAGATATATGAATGAATTGGGATTGCCCATCCTACCTTTAAAATTTCTGTTTGCGGTAGATATGGCAACTTCACCGTTTGCCAATACACCATTGTGGGTTCCGACGCACGGTCCGCATCCGGGCGCTACAACGCTGCATCCTGCCTTAACGAAAGTCTCAATAAAACCTTTCTTTAGCGCATCCAGATATATCTCTTTTGAGGCCGGAGCAACAAAAAACTTCACTCCGGGATATACGCTTCGCCCTTTCAGAATCTTAGCTGCAACTTCAAGGTCCTCAAGCCTGCCATTAGTGCAGGTACCGAGGAACGCCTGGTCAATCTTCACGTCTCCAATTTCTGTGACATTCGCAACGTTATCCACTGCATGCGGCTTGGCGATCTGCGGCAGGAGCGTTGAAACATCATACGTCTTCACAGAAACATATTTAGCATCTATATCCGCTTTAACAGGCTTAGGTTCTGTCTTGGCGCCTTTGCCGGCGACCCATTTAATAACCTTTGCATCTGCTTCCATTAATCCAACTTTAGCGCCTATCTCAACTGCCATATTTGATATAGTTAGGCGCGCATCGACGCTCAGTGCCGTAATGGCCTCGCCATAAAACTCTACGGCCTTATATGTGGCGCCATTAGCTCCGAGATCCTTCGCAATATGAAGTATTATGTCTTTGGAATACACTCCCTTCGGAAGCTTACCGTTAACTATCACTTTTATCGTTTCAGGCACCCTGAACCAATTCTTGCCGCTGGCTAGTGTAATGGCCAAATCGGTAGAACCCACTCCTGTCGAAAACACATTAATTGCTCCATAAGTGCAAGTGTGAGAATCTGCGCCAAGCACCAGGTCTCCGCACGTAACATGGCCGTATTGAGGTACCAGCTGATGACATACTCCGCAACCTATATCATACATGCCTACATCCAAAGCCTTCGCGAAATCCCTCATCTTCTTATGTATCGCAGAAACGCCTATATTAGGGCTGGGTGATGAGTGATCTATAATCATGTAGAATTTCGACTTGTCGAAGGCCTTATCCACTCCCAATTTTTTAAAGCTATCGATAATTATCGAGCTCGTACCATCCTGCCCAAAGCAGAAATCAACATCACATACCGCGACGTCGCCGGCCTTTAACTCTCTTCCTGCGTGATTCGATAATATTTTCTCTGATATTGTTTTACCCATTTTTAGAAAAATACTCCTCCATCCTGTCCATACCCTTTTTAATAGTCTCCATGTTTGTAGCGAAGCTCAGCCTGATGTAACCATCGGCGCCGAACGGTTCGCCGGGAATAACAGCCACATGCGCCTCATCAAGCAAGGCGTTCGCGATTGCTACAGAATCTCTTCCGGTTTTAGATATATCGCAAAATAGATAAAACGCACCATTCGGCTTCGAATATGAAATATTTTTAATGACTCCAATTCTAGACATCATATAATCGCGCCGTCTTTCATACTCATCCCTCATTTGGTTTACAAAATCCTGGCTTCGAGTCATTGCTTCGAGCGTTGCCTTCTGGCTTATCGACGATGGGTTTGATGTGGCATGGCTTTGCAGGTTACCTATGGCTGTCATTATCTCTTTAGGGCCGGCGGCATACCCTATCCGCCATCCTGTCATCGAGTAACTCTTAGACACACCATTTATCGTAACCGTGCGCTCATATATCTCTTTATTCAGCGAGGCTATGGAGACATGCTTCTTGTTATCATATATCAACTTCTCGTATATCTCATCACTAATTACTAACAGGTCACGTTCCACCGCAATCTTAGCTATCGTCTTAAGCTCCGCTGTATCGTAGACGCAGCCGGTTGGATTTGACGGACTGTTTAATACCAGGCACTTGGTGCGCGGCGTTATCTTAGAAATAATATCTTTTTCCGTGGCTTTAAAATTGTTGTCCCGGCGCGTCTCGACGAATACCGGTTTCGCTTCAGCCATTAATACCATAGCGGGATAACTTAACCAGTAAGGAGCCGGTATGAGGACCTCATCGCCCGACTCGCATATTGCCTGAAACACATTATAAAGGGAATGTTTAGCGCCGTTAGATACGACTATCTGGTAGGGCAAATAATCTATGCCATTGTCCTGCTTAAACTTTAATGATATAGCCTCTCTGAGCTCAGGAATACCACTCGACGGAGTATACTTGGTAAAGCCATCGCTGATCGCCTTAATCGCCGCCTGTTTAATATGATCGGGCGTATCGAAGTCCGGCTCTCCGGCGGCAAAACTGACTATATCGACACCATCCTTGGCCATCTTTTTAGCCTTAGACGTGATCCCCAAAGTCACTGACTCATTAATTCCGGAAACTCTTTTGGCAAGCCTCATTCTGACCCCATTGCATATATTTTAGTATATTATATTATAATCACGGCAAATCTCAAGCCCAAAATATAATTAATTTCCGACGCTGTATAAAAAGCCCCCTAATCTTCGCGAAAAAATTAGGGGGCTTGATCTATCTGCTATGCCTGGATTTACCTATCGCCTCTTTTCCGGAATAGGCCTCTGAGATTTTTCATAAAACTTCTCTGTCCGGAAATCTTTCTCTCTTCACTCTTCGCTTTTTCTGTTCGCTTCTCTTCATCGAGAGTTAGCTTAGACTTTGCTACATGCTTCATCTTTGACTCTTCTCTCTTTTCTCCGATATCTTCCTTAACATCTTCGCGAGGAGTCTGCTTAGCAACCTTCTTAGTCTCTTCGGATTGTTCTACAGTCTTAGCCTTAACCTTTTCCTTCTTTTTGGAAATCTTCTCAACAATCTTTCTATCGGTCAGTTCCAGAATCGCCATTTGAGCGCCATCGCCGCGCCTGAATCCCAATTGTATGATCCGCGTATAGCCGCTGGTCCTGTTTTTACATAACGGGCCTATTTCTTTAAACAATACACCCACCATATCACGATCATTCAGTATTTGGTAAGCCCTTCTTCTGGATGCGACCGTATCATCCTTGCTCATAGTAATAAGCTTCTCCGCAAGTCTCCGCACCACTTTAGCTCTTCCAAGTATGGTCTCTATCCTCTGATGAGTGAATAGACTCGAGACCATATTTTCTACTGTTGAATTTCTACGGCTGGTCATCATACTCAGCCTTGAACGTTGCTTTCTATGTCTCATATATACTCCGCGTAAAAATAATTATTCTGACTCTTCTTTAGATTCATTTTCGTTTACCTTTGTACCAAGAGAGATTCCTATATCCACCAGGATCTTATTGATCTCGGCCAGGGACTTCTTTCCGAAATTTCTATACTTCAGCATTTCAAGCTCAGACTTCTTAACTAGATCACCAATAGTTTTAATTTTGGCTTCTCTTAAGCAGTTAGCGCTTCTCACCGACAGCTCAAGTTCCGATATTGGAATTTTGAGCTTTTCTTTCATCTGTCTTTCTGCTTCTGTCTCTTCCGGCACTTCTTCTTCTTCGGGCAACTTGCCAAAGCCAACAAATATATCGAGATGTCTCTGATATATATTTGACGCATACAAAAGAGCCTCTTTAGGATCGATTGCACCGTTTGTCCATATCTCTATGGTAAGTTTATCGTAATCGGTTATTTGACCGACTCGAGTATTCTCGACCAGAAAATTAATCTTTTTTACCGGAGTGTATATGGAATCTATCGCTATCTCACCGATGGACTGGTTAGATTTCTTGTTGCGTTCCGCGGGAACATACCCTCTGCCTCGAGCAACATCCATATCAATCTTAAGCTTAACATTCTTTGTCAAGGTAGCTATGTGCAGATCGGGATTTACTATCTCCACCGTCTCATCAGACTGAATATCTTTGGCGGTGACCTCTCCTTTCTTGTCAACATTGATCGTTATCGATTTCGGAATTTTAAAATGTGACTTCAGAATCAACTTCTTAATATTCATAATGATCTGCGGAACATCTTCCAGAACATCGTTTATGGCCGAAAATTCGTGCTGTACGCCATCGATCTTTATACTGGTAACCGCTGTACCTTCGATTGAGGATATTAATACTCTACGAAGACCGTTACCAATCGTAGTACCATATCCACGCTCGAACGGTTCAGCAACGAATTTACCGTAAGTAGGCGTATAAGTAGCTTCGTCCAGTACGAGCTTTTTTGGCATTTCAAAGTTCTTCATGCTTATACCCATATCACATCTCTCCTTAAATTTAATGTGAAGATAAGATTACTTGGAATACAACTCGACGATCAGCTGCTCTTGTATCGGGAATCCAACATCTTCTTTCGTTGGTATCGCCGTGACCTTTGCCTTAAGGTTCTTGTCGTCGACATCCAGCCACTTCGCAGTGGGCCTGTCTTTAAGGGCTTCAAACCTATCCCTGAGGGACTTTGATAATTTCTCTGATGCTTTAACTGTAATCTCTTCTCCGAGCTTTACTGTATAAGATGGTATGTCGACTCTCTTGCCATTCACATACACTCTACCGTGCTGAACCAGCTGCCTTGCCTCTGATCTTGAATTACCTAGATTCATTCTAAATATAACGTTATCGAGTCTTCTTTCGAGAAGCTGAAGTAACATTATACCGGTTACTTCTTTCGAGCCTTCAGCGATATGAAAATAATGTTTAAACTGGCGCTCCAACACACCGTATATCCTCTTGACCTTCTGTTTCTCTCTCATCTGAAGGCCGTAATTGGATTCTTTCTTTCTGATCTGGCCATGCTGACCGGGAGCATACTCACGCCTCGATAATGCGCATTTTTCAGAAACGCATCTTGATCCCTTAATAAACAATTTAGCGCCTTCTCGCCTGCAAAGCCTGCAGGATGGACCTGTATTCCTCGCCATTACACTCTCCTTCGCTTCGGTGGACGACATCCATTATGAGGTATAGGAGTGACGTCTTTTATCGATCTTATCACTATACCGGCTGCCTGTATTGATCTTATAGCGGACTCTCTCCCTGCACCAGGCCCCTTAATAACAACCTCAACTTCTTTCAAGCCCCTCTCGATCGCCTTCTTGGCTGCGCTTTCAGCTGCAATGCCTGCGGCAAATGGAGTAGACTTTTTTGAGCCCTTGAAGCCTGTACTTCCAGTAGATGCCCACGTTAAAACATTACCTTCTTTATCGGTAATAGTTACTATTGTATTATTGAACGATGCAAGGATATGAACTACACCGCTTGAAACGGATCTTAAAATCTTCTTACCTTTCTTCGGTCTAGGCTTTTTCTGTTCCACTTTTTATCCTTATTATTATATTACTTTTTTTCTGCGGATGGTTTGGCTGCCGGTTTTTCCGACTTCTGCCTCTGTATACCAACCGTCTTCCTGGGGCCTTTTCTTGTTCTGGCATTAGTTTTAGTCCTCTGCCCCCTTACAGGAAGTCCTCTTCTGTGCCTGAATCCTCTGTATGTGCCCGCATCTATAAGCCTCTTGATATTGGCAGCTATATCGCGTCTTAGATCTCCCTCTACCTTATAATCTTTTTGAATAATGGTAGCGAGCCTTGCGACTTCATCTTCAGTAAGATCTTTTGCCCTTTTATCGGGGCTAATATTCGCAATCTTTAATATCTTATTTGACAGAGTTCTGCCTATACCAAAAATGTACGTTAGAGCTATCTCCGTCCTCTTCTCTTTTGGAATATCGATACCCAATAGTCTCGGCACTTCTTCCTCCTGTTAACTTAAATGCTATCCCTGTCTCTGCTTGTGCTTAGGATTCGCGCAGATTACCTTTAAAGTCCCCTTGCGGCGTACAATCTTGCACTTGGGGCAAATCTTTCCTACACTAGATCTTACTTTCATATTTTTCCTATTTCTCCCTACGTACTATTCTTCCCCTTGACAGATCATATGGGGAAAGTTCAATGGTCACGCTATCACCCGGAAGTATTCTGATAAAATGCATTCTCATCTTACCGGAAATATGCGCAAGCACCTTATGACCGTTTGCAAGTTCAACTCTGAACATTGCATTCGGAAGCGTTTCAACAACTTTACCTTCGACTACTATAGCTTCTTCTTTAGGACACATAACGCTATGCTGTTAAAATCTCAGCCCTATCCTCCCTTATAACTATCGTGTGCTCAAAATGAGCTGAAGGCTTTCCATCACACGTAACTACCGCCCATCCATCCTCTAATGTCTCAATCTCAAAATTCCCCGCGTTAATCATCGGCTCTATAGCCAACGTCATTCCGCTCGCCAGCCTGGGACCTGTACCGGCTTTACCGTAATTTGGCACCTGAGGATCTTCCCATAACCGAGTGCCTATACCGTGCCCAACCAAGTCACGTACTACACTAAAACCGTTCTTCTCAACATGTTTCTGAATACTCGACGATATATCGCCGAGACGATTGCCAGGTACAGCATTTTCAATCCCTTTGGCCAGAGACTCATCGGTTACAGATATAAGCTTTTTGCTACTCTCGCTTATCTTTCCCACACCAACCGTTATGGCCGCATCAGCGTAGAAATTACTAAACTTTACACCTATATCTATGGAGACTATATCGCCTTCCTCAATTATCCTTTGAGATGGTATACCATGCACTACGACTTCGTTGATGGAAACGCATATGTTCGCCGGATACGAACGATTACCAACCTTAATTCCTTTAAAAGCCGGAATCCCTCCGCGATCGGTAATCTCTTTATAAGCGATAGAGTCAAGTTCGATCGTGCGTATTCCGGGCCTCATCTCTCTACGCAGAACATCAAATGTTGCTTTGATTATTCCACCGGCAGTACGCATCGACGATATTTCGTCTTCGCTACGCAATACGATCATGTAACTCTAGCATCTTTAAATAATTTAGAAAGAACTTCAAAAAGTTCATTGACGCTCATATCGCCGGAAACCTTCTTTAGAATTCCCTGCTTATTATAATAATCTATAAGTGGTTTCGTCTGGTCATCATAAACCTTAAGCCTGTTTCTAACCGTTGCTTCGTTGTCGTCATTTCTTTGAAAAAGAACCCCTCCACACTTATCGCAAATGCCTTCTTTCTTAGGAGGTATATTTTTTATATGGTAATTGAATCCGCAGTCCTTACAGACTCTTCTGCCGGTTAAACGCTCAATAGCCACATCGGTGGAAGTTGCAAAATATACAACTATATCTATGCCAGATTCAATGCATTTAAGAGCCTTATCAAGCTCCATCGCCTGAATAATCGTCCTAGGAAACCCGTCCAGAATAAATCCATTTTTAGTATCGGAGGATTTAAGCCTTTCAGCGACTATTCCGGTTACTACCTGATCCGGAACTAGCTCACCTTTGTCCATATATTCCTTGGCCTTAATACCAAGCGGCTGGCCCGTTTTCACAGACTCCCTCAATATGTCCCCAGTAGAAATATGCGGTATGCCATACTTCTTTGCCAGCACTACGCTCTGAGTTCCCTTGCCTGCCCCCGGAGGTCCTAATAGAACTAATTTCATTTTGCAGCCCTTACAGTTACGTTGTTCTACCTTTTAACTTGCCCCGCTTCATAAAACCTTCATAATGCCTCATCAACAAATGTGATTCGATTTGCTTCATAGTGTCCAGCATAACACCTACGATAATCAGGAGACCTGTCCCACCAAAGAAGCTGGCGACAAGATACGGAATCTTGAGCCAACCAGATATCAAGCTCGGCAGAACCGCAATCACGGCCAAAAATATAGCTCCCGGGAACGTTATCCTCGTCATGATAAAATCGAGATACTCCGCTGTCTGCCTTCCCGGCCTAATTCCCGGAACAAAACCGCCATATTTCTTCATATTATCGGATATATCGATCGGATTAAATGTGATAGCAGTATAAAAATAAGCAAAGAACATAATCAGGAGCGCATAAAGCGAATTATACACCCATTCCCCCCTGGTCAACACCGCAGCAAACTTCTGAAATCCTTGATTCGGAATAAACCCGGCTATGGTAGCCGGAAACAATATTATACTCTGCGCAAAAATAATGGGAATAACGCCAGCCTGATTAACCCTTAATGGTAAAAAGGTGGCCTGCCCTCCATAAATCTTCCGTCCGACCACGCGTTTCGCATATTGCACAGGGATTTTACGTTGGCCCTGCGTAACAACTATTACTGCCACTACTACGCTTATCAATAGCGCGATCATTATAATTAATGTGAACGGATCCAGCTGAGCTTTATCAGGCGCAAAAGGACTGAATAGGGACCATAGTTGGTATATGGCTGTAGGTATTCTAGAAATGATACCGGCGGTAATAATGAGCGACATGCCATTACCAATGCCATACTCCTGTATCTGTTCACCAAGCCACATTATGAAAGCAGTACCGCTTGTAAGCGTGATTACTGTAAGTATCCTGAAAGACCATCCTGGAAATTGGGCTACCTGCAATTCCTGAAAGTGCGCAGGATTTTCTAGCCAAAGTGCTATAAAATATGACTGAACAATAGACAAGGCTATAGTACCGTATCTGGTAAGCTGAACGATCTTTTTATGCCCTGCTTCACCTTCCTTGGCCATCCGTTCTAGCGCAGGAACTACTGCGGTCAAAAGCTGAATTATAATAGAAGAGGAGATGTAGGGCATTATACCGAGGGCAAATATGGTCATCCTTGAGATGGCACCTCCTGAAAACATATTCATTATGCCAAAGAGTTGTCCGCCGGAACTCTGAGCTATCCGTCCGAAGAACACCGCTAGTTTGGCACCGTCTATACCGGGCGTCGGTATATATGCGCCAATCCTGTATACCGCGATAAGCCCAAGGGTAAGCAACACCTTCTTGCGCAAATCGGGTATTTTTAATATATTGATAAATGCTTCAAACATCTTAAGCTTTTATAATCTCAAATTTAGCGCCGATGGCTGTAAGTAGCTTTTTTGCGCTTTCGGAAAACTTGTGAGCCCTAACGGTCAACGCCTTCTCGACCTTTCCATGGCCCAAAACCTTTACAGTCTCTTTAGTGCTGCCTATAAGGCCCGCTTTCTTGAAGTCAGCGGGTCCGACAGTGCTATTTGCGACGAATCTGTTCAATGACCCGGTATTAACCACCTGGTCGTAAACTTTAAACATTATACCGAAACCCCTTTTCGGTATTCGTCTGATCAGTTGCATTTGTCCGCCTTCAAAACCCGGTCGTGTCGTCCTGCCCGAACGTTTTTTAGCTCCCTTACGCCCTCGACATGAGGTCTTACCATGGCCGGAACCTGAACCTTTGCCGCGCCTCTTAGTATTTCTATTTGCGCCTTCGGGCGCGCCGATTTCATTTATTTTCACTGGTAGCTACCTCTTCCTCGATAATTCTCTGCAATCTTAAATTTTTTAGTCCGTCAATCGCCGCTTTCAGCACATTTAAAGCGGAATCTGATCCGAGACTCTTTGTTAGAATATCCTTTATGCCGCCGGCCTCGCAAATCGCGCGCACTGCACCCCCGGCAATAACTCCTGTACCCTCACCTGCAGGCTTCAACAATACCCTGGCAGCCTTGAAATGCCCTATAATTTCATGTGGTATTGAGGTTCCTTTTAGGGGTATCTTAAATAAATTTCGCTTCGCATCGTTCATACCCTTACGAATGGCTTCGGCAACTTCATTACCTTTACCGAATCCTAATCCAACATTACCTTTACCATCCCCAGCTACAACAAGCGCATTAAAAGAGAATCTGCGTCCGCCCTTAACAACCTTCGCAACCCTCTTGATGTTTACAACTTTTTCAATTAATCCATCGTCACTGCCACGGCTACGGGATTGTCTCTGCGTCCTTGCTCCGCGAGGGCCGCCTTTTCTTGATTTATCCCTCTGTCCGGGGGCGGCCTGGGCCTGTTGAGAGACACCGGCTGTCTGTCCGGCCTGCACAGCTTCTTTCTTCTGAGTCGCGTCTACGACATCACCAGGTTTATTCTGGCTCTGCGCCACGCTGCCCATTTCATCCTTATTTTTAATGTTATCTGCCAATTTTTATACCCCTTGATTTAGAATTGCAAACCGCCCTTGCGCGCCGCTTCTGCCAGAGCCTTAACACGTCCGTGATACAAATAACCGGCTCTATCAAATACTACTTTAGTAATTCCGGCTTTCTTACCAGCATCCGCAATAGCAGTTCCGAGCAGTATAGCCCCTTTAACGTTCCCGCTATCTTTTTTCGCGTTCTCCCTAACTACGGGAGAAAGAGTTGATAATGCCACTATCGTCTTACCAACAGTATCATCGATTATTTGGGCATACATGTGACTTAAACTTCGTCGAACGCTTAACCTGGGCCTATCGCTAGTCCCCGATATCTTCTTACGGATGATCTTACGTCTTCTCTGCCTGCCTTCTATCTTTACCCATTTCTTCATTGATTATTCCGCTCTATTTATAATTAAACAAATTATGCCGAAGCGCCCGCGCCGGCAACAGCCTTACCAGATTTACGCCTGACATGTTCACCAGAATACTTAATACCTTTACCCTTATATGGCTCCGGCCTGTAATAATCCCTTATCTGCGCCGCAACCTCACCGACCTTCGCCTTGTCTACTCCCGTAACTATGATTATATTAGGCTTAGGAGTCACAATAGTAATACCTTCGGGTATATTATAATTAATCGGATGCGTATAGCTCAGCTGGATATTTAAAATCTTCCCCTGAACCGCAGCCTTAAAACCTACACCCGTAATCTCCAACTCCTTCTTATAACCCTCATTTACGCCTATAATCATATTATTGACCAGGCTACGAATAAGCCCGTGCGTAGACTTATCCTGTTTCGAATCTGAAGGCCTTGAGACGGAGAATAAATTACCCTTTACTTCCAATTTAAAGCGTTCAAGCGCTTTATATGTTAGCTTCCCACTTTTACCCTGCACCGTTATCGTGTTGTCAGCTGCGACAGAAACCTTTACCCCGTCCGGCACTGTCACCGGCTTTTTACCTATTCTTGACATTTAATAATCTCCACATTACCATGCATAACAGATAATTTCTCCGCCAACCTTTTGGTCTCTGGCCTCGTTATCGGTCAGGAGCCCTTTCGAGGTGGATATAACGGCCACGCCTAAACCACCGTATACTTTCGGCACGCTGTCTGTTTTTTTGTAAACTCTAAGCCCAGGCCTCGAAATTCGCTTCAATCCCAGAATGGCGGGCGTTCCATTCTTCAGGTATTTAAGGTATATTCGCAAGATACCCTGCTTATCATCTTTAATTAACTTATAATTGGCTATAAAACTTTCCCTTTTCATAATCTTCAATATGCTTTCTGACATAATGGAGTTCTTAACCTCGGCCACTTCCTTTTTGGCGCGACTCGCATTTCTTATGATTGTCAGCATATCTGCTATCGGATCTGTTAATGCCATACAGCTCTCTTTCCTTTATATTATTACCAACTTGCCTTAACTACGCCTGGAATCTCTCCTCTGGAAGCTAGTTCCCTGAAACATATACGACACATCTGAAACCTTCTCATATATCCTCTTGGTCTTCCGCAAAGCTTACATCTGTTATACTGCCTAACCGCGAATTTCTGCGGCCTCCTTTGTTTAACTATAAGCGACGTCTTTGCCATTTTCTATTGATCCTTATGCTTTTTTGCAAACGGTAGGCCAATTAGCTTTAAAAGCTCGTATGTCTCTTTTTCGGTCTTTGCTGTGGTTACTATCGTTATGTCCATCCCATGAACCTTGAGTATCTTATCAGCATCAACTTCAGGGAATATGCTCTGCTCACTTAAACCGAATGAGTAATTTCCAGTCCCATCAAACGATTTTAATGAAAGTCCTCTAAAATCCCTGATTCTGGGGATAGCCACTGATATTAGGCGATCTATGAACTCGTACATCATCGCCTTTCTCAATGTAACCTTACAGCCGATCGAGGATCCCTTTCGAATCTTAAAATTTGCTATGGCCTTCTTCGCCTTTGTGACAACCGGCTTCTGCCCCGTTATCATAGCAAGCTCATTCTGCGCGGCATCCAGGAATTTAATATCCTGAGCCCCTTCACCTAAGCCAATATTAATCACTACCTTCTTTAGGCTGGGAACTGCCATCTTATTCTTATATCCATGCAATTTCATCATCTCTGATACTATCTCGTTCCTATATCTTTCCAGCAGTCTTGGTTTTAGCATATTATATCGCCTCTTTGCATCTCTTACAGAATCGTGAACGAGTTCCATCGGCAAGTACATTAAAACCGACATGGGCAGGCTTATTACATTCTTTGCAAAACAGAGCTATGTTGGAAAGGCTAATAGCACTTTCCATCTGAACTATACCACCCTGCTGATCGGCCTTTGCCTTACGGACATGTTTCTTAACATAATTTATTCCCTCAACCAGCGCCCTGCCCTTGCTAGGCATGACCCTGAAGACCTTCCCGGCTTTTCCCTTGTCTCTTCCTGACAACACGTGTACAACATCATTCTTTTTTATTTTATTCACTTGCGTAAGCCCTTCTAATGTTTATCTCCTACAGAACTTCCGGTGCCAACGATATTATCTTCATAAACTTCTTATCGCGAAGCTCCCTAGCGACGGGGCCGAATATCCTGGTTCCCCGCGGATTCTGCTGATCGTCTATAACAACGATCGCATTCCTATCAAATCTTAGCCTGGTTCCGTCCGGCCTGGTGAGCGGATAGGCAGTCCTAACCACAACGGCTTTAACTACTTCATGATTCTTTACCATACCATCAGGTGAAGCTTCTTTAATATTGCATGTGATTATATCGCCCACATCGGCAAAACCTCTATTACTTCTACCGAGCACTCCTATCATCGACGCTTTTCTAGCGCCTGTATTATCAGCTACGTCTACAATACTTCTCATCCTAATCATAATGAAATCCTACTCTTTTACTGTCTGGCCTACTTCTGCCACTTCGTTGTCTGAATATGAGCTCGCCTTCTTAACGATCTCTACAAGTCGCCATCTCTTGGTCTTTGATGTAGGTCTTGTCTCCTGAATCCTAACTGTATCACCCATCTTCGCGCTATTTTTATCATCATGGGCTTTAAACTTCGTGGACCTTCTCATTATCTTCTTGTAGATGGGATGATGCGTTACCCAGTCAACCCTTACAGAAATGGTCTTGTCCATCTTGTCGCTGACTACTACCCCCACCTTCTCTTTACGTTGATGTCTTATATTACTTGGCATTCGCCTTCTCCTTTAAGACTGTCTCGCATCTCGCAATATCTTTCTTAACGACCTTAAGCATATGCGGCTTTTCTATTCTACCGGCCTTAGCTTCGGTCCTCATTCTAAATAGATCTTTTTTTAGGATATCTATCTTTTGACATATCTCATCTGAGGTCATATTTCTGAATTCATTAGCCTTTGTCATACGTGCATCGTCCTTGTAATAAATTTAGTCCTGAACGGAATTTTATGCGCTGCTATTCTAAAACATTCTTTAGCTACCTCTATGGGTATGCCTTCCATTTCGAACAGAATTTTACCCTTTTTAACAACAGCAACCCAGTGACTTGGATCGCCTTTTCCTTTTCCCATCCTTGTCTCAGCCGGCTTCTTAGTAATAGGCTTATCAGGAAATACTCTTATCCATACCTTGCCACCGCCTTTAAGATTTCTCATAAGCGCTACTCTAGATGCCTCTATCTGCCTATCGCTAAAATACTTATTTTCTAAAGCTTTCAATCCGTACTCACCAAACGCCATAACAGCGCCACGTGACGCACTGCCACGACGCTTTCCACGCTGCATCTTCCTGAATTTAACCCTCTTAGGCATCATACCCATAAGCTACCTCACTCCCGTTTTCTTAGTCTCTTGCTCATTTTGGGTTTTGTCCAGGACCTTATCACCTTTATATATCCAAACTTTAATACCTATGAGACCGTATGTAGTATGCGCCTCCGTAAAACCATAATCTATATCTGCTCTCAAAGTCTGCGCAGGAATAGATCCGCTCCTGTAACTCTCTTCTCTGGCTATTTCCGCGCCACCCAATCTACCAGCGCATATTATCTTGACTCCGTATGTACCACCATCTAGCGCGCTTTGGACGGCCTTCTTCATAGCTCTTTTATGTGAAATTCTCTTCTCTATCTGGATCGCTATATTTTCCGCGACAAGCTGAGCGTCAACATTCGCGTTCTTGATCTCTTTAATATCTATAACTATCTCTTTACCTGCGATCGACTGAATACTTTCTTTCAGTTTCTCAATCTCAGAACCACGCCTTCCTATAATAATGCCGGGACGTGCCGAATAAATCAATACTCTGACCTTCTCGCTAGTCCTCTCAATCTCGACCTTAGATACCGCAGCAGTAGCGAGCGCTTTCTTTACGAACTTCTTTATCTTAAGATCTTCGTGAAGTAGCTTAGGAAACTCGTCTTTCTTTGCAAACCAGCGTGACTTCCAATCGTAAATGTAACCTACTCTAAATCCGTACGGATGTACTTTTTGGCCCATCTTACTCCTTACCCTTCTTGCTATGCTCAATTTTTGCTGATTCTTTTAACTTAGACTTCTTAACCGCGTGAGCCTCTTTTTGTTGACTATTTTCTGAAGCTTTTATCCTTTTTATCTTCTTATTTGCGGTTTCTGTGTTTTCCGCCTCAACATTTGTACCTTTCACCGTAAGGAGATCAAGCTCTACCGTGATATGGCTTGTGCGTTTACGTATAGTGGACGCACGGCCCATCGAACCAGCTCTAAATCTCTTAAGCTGCGGACCGCCGCAAGCGATAAGGTTCGAAACGTACAAGGTCGAAATATCGGCTACTCCCTTGCGCTCCGCATTCGCCACTGCCGAATTTATTAAATCTATTAATAATGCCGATGCCTTCTTTTTTACGCTGTGCAGCATCGAGATAGCATCTTCGGCTTTCTTGCCCTTTATCAATGCTATAACAGGCCTTACTTTTCTTGGAGATATTCGTATGTATCTTAACGTGGCTTTAGATATCATTTTATGTTTTATCCATTGAGATTTCGGTCGCTGCACCATGCTTCCTGAATGTTCTGGTAGGTGAAAATTCGCCTAGCTTATGGCCCACCATATTCTCAGACACATATACCGGTATAAACTTTCTACCATTATAAACTGCCATGGTAAGTCCCACAAAATCCGGCGTAACTGTAGACCTTCTGGACCATGTCTTTATAGGTTTCTTATCGCCCGCCATAGCAGCTTTCTGCACTTTAATCAGCAGCTTCTCATCTACGAAAGCGCCCTTTGCAATTGATCGCGACATTACTTTCTCCTCTTAATAATATATTTATCGGACGACTTGCTCTTACGTGTCTTTAATCCTTTTGCATATTGACCCCACGGCGATCTCGGCTGACCACCGCTGGCCTTACCTTCACCGCCACCCATTGGATGGTCATGAGGATTCATCGCAACGCCCCTTGAATATGGCCGTATACCCAACCACCTAGATCTTCCGGCCTTGCCTACGGATATTTTTTCGTGCTCTGAGTTTCCAACCTGCCCGATAGTGGCCATGCACTCGAGCGCAATCATCCTGATCTCGCCACTAGGCAGCTTCACTTGCGCATAACTGCCCTCTTTAGCCATAATAGTGCAAGCATTACCGGCAGAGCGGGCAATCGACGCACCGGACCCCTTCTTCATCTCAACATTGTGTATCGGCACGCCGGCAGGTATATTATTTAATGTGGTAGCGTTACCAACTTTAATCTCAGCACTCTGGCTTGCTAGTATAGCATCATTAACAGACAGTCCTTCGGGAGCGATAATATAACGCCGCTCTCCATCCTGATATTGCACAAGGGCCAGCCTGGCTGATCGATTCGGATCATATTCTATGGCAACAACCTTTGCGGGCATATCGAGCTTATCACGCCTAAAGTCTATAATCCTGATCATTCTCTTATGCCCGCCACCTCTGTGACGTGATGTGACCCTGCCCCTATTATTCCTACCGCCGGACTTCTTCATTGGTACAAGTAAAGCCTTCTCCGGCTTACTCTTGGTCAGCTCGGAAAAGTCCGGTATAGCCGCCCATCTAACTCCAGGACTTGTTGGTCTAAACTTTTTAATGCCCATATAGATTCTCTCTTATTATTTATTTCTTAAGTAACGTCTATCTTGTTTCCATCTTTCAATGTAACGATAGCCTTCTTCCAATCAGAAGTTTTCCCGATAGCATACCGTACCCTTTTTAATTTACCACGCATGGATATGGTATTGACGCTTTCGGCTTTTACCTTATATATATCTTCCACAGCCTTCCTAATTTCTATCTTATTCGAGCTCTTATCTACCCAGAACAGATATTTATTCATAGGCTGCATTGCTGAACCCTTCTCGGTCCTTATAAGACCCTTAACCACATCGTGAGAATTTTTCATTAATTAAACCTCCCGGACAACTTATCGAGTGCTGACCTTGAGATTACCAGATTATCCGAATTTAGCACATCCATCGTGTTAAAATCTTTATAATTTTTAATAGCCACTTCCTGCATATTGCGCGACGCCCTCATCACATCCTGATTGACACTATCCACGACAAATAGGCTCTTACCGTTCAATTTTAGAGCAGTGACTACGCCTCGGAAATTTTTAGTCTTAGGGGCAACTACGCTTAGATCCACAATTCCTATCATCTTGTTTTCAGCAAGCTTAGAATTAATGCAGGAGAGAAACGCGACCCTCTTTAGTTTCTTCGGCAAATCGTAATGATAATCTCTCGGATGTGGGCCAAATATACTGCCTCCATGTCTCCATAGCGGCGATCGTGTCGATCCCGCGCGAGCCCTACCGGTACCTTTCTGTCTCCACGGTTTTTTCCCACCGCCTGATACATCGCCGCGCGTTTTGGTGGATGCGTTACCCTGTCTAGCGCGTGCGTTGTACATAACTACGGCCTGATAAAGCACAGCCTTATTGATTTTGCCGCCAAAGATATCTTTATCAAGCTGATATCTCTCTATCTCTTTACCATTTAAATCATACACAGGTATTGCAGAGTTGAATTCATTTCTAATCGTCTTTGGTGCGCTTATTTTTTTAACTACTTTTGCTTTAGTCATTTTGGGCTCTATTTCTTTACAGTTGCTTTAACACTCTTCTTAGTAGTAACTATCTGAATTGCTTTCTTTCTAATGTATCCCTTAGGTTTCTTTCTCGCTTCTTTAAGCATCAGGAAACTATTCTTATGTCCGGGGACAGAACCTCTTACTATAACCAAATTCTTATCATTGTCAATATCTATTATCTCAAGATTTTGAATTGTAATTCGATCCACACCCAGATGCCCGGGGAGATGATGCCCTTTAGTGACGCGTCCGAGGCGCGCGCCCGACTGAATAGATCCGACTACTCGTCCGAACATCGAGCCATGCCCCGCGTTTCCACCCTTCCATCCCCATCTCTTCACACCGCCCTGAAAACCTTTTCCTATAGACGTTCCTACAACGTCTAAGTAATCGCCTTTAGCGAAAATATCCACGCTGATTTTCTGGCCAAGTTTATAGATAGAAGGATCCTTAACTCTCAACTCTTTAACAAATCTCATTGGAGTCGTGCCGGCTATTTTAAATCTACCCAGATCCGGTTTACATGTTACCTTCTCACGTTTCTCGGCAAAACCAATTTGAATAGCATCGTAACCATCAATGGCCTTAGTCTTCACCTGCAATACATAGCAAGGTCCGGCTTCAATAACAGTTATCGGCACGTTCGCGCCGGCTTCATTAAAAATATTTGTCATACCAATTTTCTTGCCTAATATGCCTATCATATCTGTAATTATTTTCCTATTTTATTTCCACGTAAACACCGGCGGGCAAATCCAATTTCTTTAGGGCATCTATGGTTTTAGATGTGGGATTTACTATGTCCAGAATGCGCTTATGTGTTTTAATTTGAAACTGCTCTCTCGACTTCTTGTCGACATGTGGTGACCTGAGCACTGTGAATATCTCCCTCTTCGTCGGAAGAGGGATCGGTCCCACTACGCTGGCGCCGGTTCGCTTAGCCGTATCGACTATTTCCTCCGTCGACACATCTAACAAACGATGATCATACGCCATTAATTTTATTCGTATTTTTTGCAATGTCTGCTGTGCCATTTTATCTACTCTATTACTTCGGTTACAACACCTGCGCCTACAGTGTGGCCGCCTTCGCGTATAGCGAAACGTAGTTCCTTTTCCATAGCTATCGGTGTTATCAATGCGACTTCGAAGGTCACGTT
>Ga0114951_10001664_pt1 | contig 26801 bp, 19 predicted proteins | sample AM7aDNAmetaG_FD_88677 | JGI IMG/M metagenome (GOLD analysis project Ga0114951, IMG submission 88677) | Freshwater microbial communities from Finland to study Microbial Dark Matter (Phase II) - AM7a DNA metaG | ecosystem: Environmental > Aquatic > Freshwater > Lake | place: Finland: Lake Alinen... | reverse complement strand
GTAATGGCATGCTGCTCGGCGATGCCCACATCGTAAAAGCGATCAGGGAACTGCTGCTGGAATTTCTCGAGCCCCGTGCCGCTGGTCATACCGGCAGTGATGGCCACAACCTTCGAATTGTCTGCTGCTATACGCACAAGCGCATCACCAAAAACCTTTGTGTAGGAAGGCGCCCCGTTGCTCGGCGCAGGCTTGCCCGTTTCCCGGTCAAATGCCCCGACGCCATGAAAATAGGTTGGGTCTTCCTCCGCGGGTTTGTAGCCTTTGCCCTTTTTCGTGATTACATGCAGGAGAATCGGGCCCTTCATATTTTTTATATTACGCAGGTTATCAACAAGCATATCTATGCGGTGCCCGAGCACAGGGCCGATATAGACAAAACCGAGCTCTTCAAAAAGCATGCCCGGCACGAAAACGCTCTTAAAAAACCCCTCGGACTGACGCGCCAGACGCGACACAGACTCACCGATACCGGGAATTTTTTCAAGCATGCTCTTGATCTCATCGCGAAATTTATTATACGACTGGCCTGAAATAATTCGCGACAGCGATGAGGACAGCGCGCCCACATTCGGGGAGATAGACATTTCATTATCATTGAGCACCACAATTAAGTTGCGCTTGATATGGCCGGCGTGATTAAGCGCCTCAAAGGCCATGCCCGCAGTGAGAGAGCCGTCGCCTATGACGGCAATCACCTTGGAATCCTGCCCCTTGAGGCGGCAGGATTCAGCCATGCCGAGAGCTGCTGAGATGGAGGTGCTGCTGTGGCCGACATTGAAAGTGTCATACTGGCTCTCTTCCCGTTTGGGAAACCCGCTCAGGCCGCCCATCTGCCGCAGCGTGGAAAAGGCCTCGCGCCGGCCGGTTAGAATTTTATGAGCATATGCCTGATGCCCTACGTCCCAAACGATCTTGTCATGGGGAGCGTTAAAAATATAGTGCAGCGCAATCGTGAGCTCCACCACCCCGAGGCTCGCTGCAATGTGACCACCGGTTTTTGAAACTGTGTCAATGATAAGCTCGCGAATTTCTTCCGCAAGCAACGGCAGTTCCTTAATACTCAGCTTGCGCAGATCTTCGGGTCCATTAATTTTATTCAGAAGTTTTTCCATTATGCAATTTTTCCCGGCATCAGTTGTTTCGTTCAACAATCACCCGCCCTATCGCCCGAAGCGGCTCGGCTTTTTCATCATATGAGGCAAGCGCGGCAAGCGAAAGATCCAAATAATGCTGCTGCATGCGCCGCGCCTCATCCATCCCGAGTAAGCCCGGATACGTGGCCTTGCCCGCCTGTGCGTCCTTGCCAACGGTCTTGCCGAGCTGCTCCGTGGTGCTTACCACATCGAGAATATCATCTGTGATCTGAAACGCAAGGCCAATGGCCTTCCCATAGCAGGCAAGGGCCTGCTGCCGGGCAGGCGTCGCGCCACCAAGAATAGCGCCCAGCATGACAGCGGCGTGTATGAGCTTGCCCGTTTTATGCGCGTGGATATAATCGAGCGTTTCAAGGCTTACGGAACTGCCTTCCGACTCGATGTCAACCACCTGACCACCGATAACACCCTGAGAGCCGCAGGCATCTGCAAGCATGCCGCTCACCTGAACAAGCCGCTCCGGGCTGTGCCGCCCTAAGGTATATGCCCGGGCAAGAAGCCCGAAAGCCTGCGTCTGGAGAGCATCGCCCGCAAGAATCGCCATTGCTTCACCAAACACTTTATGACTTGTGGGCATGCCGCGGCGGAAGTCATCATTGTCCATGGCGGGCAAATCGTCATGAATCAGGGTGTAGGTATGTATGAGTTCGAGGCTGCATGCTTCGTCAAGCACAGTTTCAGGCTGCGCACCGACGGCTTCGGCAGCAGCCATGGCAAGAAGAGGCCGCAGGCGCTTGCCGCCGGCAAAAATGCTGTAGCGCATGGCCTTGTGCAGAGCAGGCGGCTGTGCGGTTTCAGGCGGCAACAGCCTGTCAAGGGCGGCATCCACCAGGCGCCTCCCCCGGTCGAGATAGGCATGTATGTCAAAACCGCTCACAGCTGATCGGCCTCGTCAAAGCAACGGGTGGCAATGCCCCCCGACTCATCCTTCACAAGCAGATCAACGCGTTTTTCCACCTCGTCGAGCTTCTGGGAACAGAAGCGGGAGAGCTTTATGCCGTCCTCGAAAAGGGCGACAGCCTCGTCAAGGGGCACATCGGGATCTTCAAGCCGCTGCACAATCTTTTCGAGCTCAAGCAGTGTGTCTTCAAATTTTTTCTTAGCCATACCATTTCCCCATACATGACAGATATATTACTTTACTACCTTTTCAACGATGCAGTCAACCTCTCCCTTGCCCAGAGTCACGCGCACGGCTGCCCCGGGCGCCGCATCGCCCGAGTTGTGCAGTATCTCAAGCGACGGCAGCAGCCGTGTAATGCTGTAGCCCCGTGCAAGAATGGCGGCCGGGTTGAGGGCGCTCAGCTGCGCAACCAGCGTGTGGAGAGCTGAGCGCTTTTGCCGCTTTGCGGCGGCCATGCCTGCTGCAAGCTGTTTTCCAAGAAAGGCTGCCCTGCCCCTGTATGCTGCAATAAGGCTGCCGGGCGATTGAGCGGCAAGAATGCGGCAGGCGCTGGTGATTGCAGCACGGCGGTATGTTACAAGACGCGGCACGGCTGCCGTCATGCGTCCGTGCAGATCATCAAGCCGCAGCTGCAGATCTGCAATGCGGCGCGCAGGGTGCCGCAGCCGCGAGCGGGCGTTCCGGATGCGCACATGCATGCGCTCCAGATACTGCAAAAAACCCTGCCCGAGCCGCTGTTCATACTGCGCCACCAGCTGCACCAGCTCTCGCTTCTCCCGAACCACGAGCTCAGCTGCTGCCGAAGGCGTAGGAGCACGCAGATCGGCAGCACAGTCGGCTATGGTCATGTCGGTTTCATGGCCCACGGCGGAAACAACCGGAATGGCCGATGCGGCGATTGCGCGCGCCACTATTTCGGTATTAAAAGCCCATAGATCTTCAAGAGAGCCTCCGCCTCGCCCGACGATTATTACATCAGCCAGACCATGCCGGTTGACCATGGCCAGGGCCCCGGCGATCTCGGCAGGCGCTTCATCACCCTGCACCTTCACCGGTACGACAAGAATGGCAACATTCGGGTACCGGCGATGCATAACGAGTATGATATCGCGCACAGCAGCACCTGTTGGAGAGGTTATGACAGCAACCCGCTCGGGCAGAAAAGGCAGCGGCTTTTTGCGGTCTGCTTCAAATAAGCCCTCCTGCGCAAGCTTGAGCTTAAGCTGTTCAAAGGCAAGCTGCAAATCTCCTACTCCCTTTGGCTCCAGCATCTCGGCAATAAGCTGGTAGTCGCCCCGCTGCTCATAGACATTTATCCTGCCGCGGCAGATAACCTTCTGTCCATCCTCGGGCACGAAACGCAGCAGCCTGGCCTGCATGCGGAACATGACTGTTCGCAGCTGCGCGCCCTCATCTTTAAGCGTGAAGTAGCAATGGCCGGAAGAGGGCACCCGCAGATTTGAAATCTCTCCCTCAACCCACACATCCGGGTACGCGCTTTCAAGCGTATCCCTGATATGGCGCGTCAGTTCGGTAATGGTGAATACGAATCGGTTGGCCATGTTTGTTTAAGGTCCTTTAGAAAAAAAATCCAGTCTGCCACGGCGGAGTGAGTCTCTTTACTTCGAACACCGGCTTTTGGGCAGACACGCAGGTCTGCCCCTTCACAAAACTGTCTTTATGCCTTCGCTCCGAACTACGAACTCATTACTCCGGACTTCTATCTGTACATTCTGACTCCCAGCCTCTGGATTCAGTTTTTTAAGTAACATGCCTGACGTTCCACAGCAAACTAAAATTGTTAAACTGCCGGTAACAGGGTATAATTATTCCGCATTATTGCACTCATTATTTTTAATGTGTGATCTGACATGAACAGAGAACCATCTTTTGATTTTGTCGCCATCGGCAAATGCGGCGATCTCCCACATCTTGCAGACAGGGCAAACACTATACTGGTGATTTCCCCCCATCCCGACGACGATGTCATCGGCATGGGAGGAGCCATGCGCTTGCTGGGCGCTGACGGCAAAAAAGTTTTTTCCGCCTATGTCACCCACGGCAGTTCTTCCGCATCCCACGACGGCACTCCTGGCTCAGTGCGCCGCAACGAGGCTCTCGCAGCTTTAAAAACCGTCAGCGCAAGCGGCGCTTTTTTCCTCAACCATGCGAGCCGGGAGCTTGCAGGCACCGCTGCGGCAAAAGTTGTGCGGCAGCTGCGAAAAATTATCACCCTGCTCAAGCCCGTTGAAATTTATATGCCATCGCCTTTTGAGCGACACCCGACCCACCGTCTGGTTACCCGCATTACATTGCGGGCGCTCAACAATATGTGCAATGCTCCCCGAGCCTGGGGCTATTCGGTTTGGGGCGGGGTGTATGGCCTGCCCGGCACAAAGGTTGTGGATATATCTGAAGCGGTGCGCGCCAAAAGAAAAGCCATACGACAGCATGCAAGCCAGACAGGCGACAAGCCCTATGATACCGGAATACTGGGCAGAAACGCCTATGAGGGTATTTTCGTAGAAACACATGCCCGAAGCCACATGGCATGGGCTGAAACATTTATCGATATGGATCGCCTGAAAAAATGGGGGGGAACGGATATTCTTATGCGGGCCATAGCCTCACGCCACTCCCCCTGATTTTCACCCTCCCGGCAGAGTGGCTGCAGCTTAACAGACATTCATACAAAGTTTACTCAAGATAAAAACCAGGGGCCGCCCGGTTCAGCCGGGCGGCCCCTTTCATACCTGTTTACCGCCGAAGGCTTTAACCTTAATCTTCCAAAAGCTTGATGCCTCGGGGTTCAGAAGGGTCTTTTCAAGAATGCCGTTCCATGTGCCCTCGGGCATGCCCATATGTTTTTCACCGGCCCGAACAGCTTTTCTCAAGTCCTCCGGCACAGTCACCTGCTCAAGCACTCCGTCGCAGATAACAGAGATATAGTTCCTCTTCTGCATACCGAAGCCCTCGGGCACCCAGCAGACAGCAAAGCAGGCGTTTTTGTTGCTTTTAATATAGACCATCTTGCGGCCTTCAGGCCTGATAGTAATGTAAATGCACCCGTCCTCGTAAAAATAAGCCAAAGGAATGGCATAGGGCGTTTCGCCATCGGTAAGCGAAAGAAACCCCATTTTCTGCTGCGAAAGAAAATCCTCTATCTCTGCCTTCGTCATGGTTTTGATATCATACTGCATGGCAGGTATTCTCCTGAAAAAGGTTAATGAACTTCAAGCCCGCCGCAGACATTGATGGCCTGGCTGGTAATATAGCTTGCCTCATCTGAGGCCAGAAAAGCAACTGTATTGGCAATATCATCAGGTACGCCTCCGCGGGCGATCTTAAGCTGGCGTCCGTCGATAGCCATCTGCACGACCATCTGTATGGCGCCGCCCTCTGGCATTTCCATTAACTTATCGGCACGATGCCAAATGGGCGTATCGATAAGGCCCGGGCAGACGGCATTGACGGTAATGTCAAATGGCCCCAGCTGTAAGGCAAGCCCCTGCGTAAGGGCCAGAAGAGCGCCTTTGGATGATGCATAGACGATGCTGCCGCCACGGTTGGTCTTGCCCTCGGTGGAGGCGATATTAATGATGCGGCCCTTCACGCCATTTTCAATCATATGCTTTGCTATGGCCTTGGCAAGGAAGAACGGGCCGCGCACATTGATGGCGTAGATGCGGTCCCAGAGCGGCAGGTCGATGTCTTCATAAAAGGCATTGGTATCCCCGGTTCCGGCATTGTTGACCAGTATGTCAATTTTCCCAAGTTTCTCGAGCGCGGCTGCAACCATGGCATCAGTTTCCTGAGGGTTGCCCACATCACATGTGCAGGCATATGCAGTTCGGCCAAGCTCGCTTACCATGCGTGCGGTTTCCTGCACGCCCTGCTCATTAACATCCCCCACCGCCACGTTTGCGCCTTCCTGTGCCAACCGAAGAGCAATTGCCCTGCCGATGCCGCTGCCGGATCCCGTAATCAATGCGACCTTGCCCTGAAAACGCTTGAAGCTCTGCTCCATGCTGCCGTTCCTTTCCCTGAAGTTTGATGGCAGAAATTGTCTGCCTACTGAACTGCTACACGTATTTCGTAAACGCTATTAAAGCTACCGGCCCTCTGCCTTGTCCAGAGGAGCAGCACTTTTATGCAACTTTTTTTTACGCTGTTTGGGTTTGAGCTTTGATTTACACACTGTCTTTTCACCGATGAAACTACTGGGAAAATTAAAAGATTGTACGAGAAACCCTGCCCTCTGTCAAATGGAACCTAAAACCATAGATCCTGAAACAAGAGCACACGTATGCACGAACTGAGCACTGCCGTCGATGTGAGCGCTTTGTTATGCTTCAAGCAGTGCGACCACGGACCGAATGTGAGCATCGGCAACAAAGCCCTCAACACCTGCATGGCTGAAGAAGTCATCGAAGAGATCAGAAAAGCAGCGATTAAGCACGACTAAAAGTACCTATTTTTGTTTTTATGTCCCTAAAATGAAAACTGTAATTTTTATTTTTATCTTTTTACTATCTTTTCTATGTAAAAATATACAAAAAAGGGGCATGATAATTGCATTATTAATTAAATATTCTGTTTTCCAAAAAGCTCCAGTAAGGCCGGTGCGGTCCCCCGCATGCGCAGGGATGACAGAAGAAATTAATTGGGGCACGAGCAAATACATGATATAGATTGGACACTCTATACCAGTAAAGCCTTAATAAAATCATTGTCCTCTGGCGTCACCAGAAAAAGGTGGGGAAATTGTTGACATACGGAAATGCAAAAGGGTTTACACTTATTGAGCTCATGATAGTCGTTGCAATAATTGGGCTTCTTGCAGCTATTGCGGTTCCCAGTTTCATTGCCTACAGAAACAAAGCCCGTATTGGAGCAAATGTCGAAACTGCCAATACAACCAGGTTGGCATTATCCGGATATGCTTCGACGCAAAGCGGGAATGCCTTTCCGATGAGTTCTGAAATCCCAGACTGGGCCATGTTCAAAACCATATGCAATCCCCATGGGGCAACACTTGCAGCAACTTTAGCTGAACAGGGGTTGAACTATTTTGTATATCATGGCGTCAGCGTATCAGGGAATTTTGATACCTGTGATAATTCTGTTCCGGGAAATGAATGCGCGGATTATTGTATTATTATGAGGGTAAACAATGTGCCACAAGGCCTGCTCGGCGTACAAGTCGAGGTTCGTTCAAGCGGCATTTATCGTCAGACATATTAGAGATATGGCATACCGCCTGGAGCCAAATACAAAAATGCACCTCCCCGCAACAAACCCCGGGGTATCAATCATAAGTTACTATATTTCCAGCAAAGCAAAATTCGGGGATTTCACCCTCTGGAGATTAAAGATCACCACCCCCTGAAAAATCGGCAAATCCGCCGACCCAGACCCGGCACATACCTCTCTCACAATCATATGCCCATTTAAAACATTTCAAAACGGATGTCACGAAGTTGTCCCTCCGATAGCTCTTCGTGACTCACCCGGTTGACTGTTTGCTGCTTATGCAACTTACTCTCTGGCATCGATCACTTTTCGCACCGCCGCACCAAGCTCCTGCATAGTAAAGGGCTTTAGAAGAAACGCCTGGATACCGAGCTGCAGAGCCTTCTCCTCAGAAATCTTTTCACTGAATCCGGTACAGAGAATAATGGGCAGACCCGGCCGCAATTCAAGCAGTTTGCTGGCCAGTTCGTCTCCCCTGATATTCGGCATGGTCATATCGGTGATGACACAGGCAAAACGCCCGGGTTCCGCACTGAATATTTCAAGGGCCTGCTGGCTGCTGCAGGTACTGACAACAGCATACCCAAGGGATTCCAGCATGTCGCGCCCGATATACAGGACGGGCTCTTCATCATCGATATAAAGAAGGGTCTCGGTGCCATGAGGGATTTCAACCGGCTGCTGCACCAAAGGGGTCATCAATCCCCCGTCGATGCGCGGCAGCAGAACGCTGAACGCAGCACCTGTATCAGGCTTATTGTCTGCACTAATGCAGCCGCCATAGCTCTTGACAATTCCGTGCGCGACGGCAAGGCCCATGCCTGTTCCCTTGCCGACCTCCTTTGTTGTGAAAAAAGGCTCAAAAATCCTTTCCTTGATTTCAGGTGCAATGCCCGTCCCCGTATCCCCCACGATCAGCCGCACATAGGAGCCCGGTGCCAGATCATAACAGCCGGCCATATCGTTTGTGTCGAGGAGACAGTCGTGGAGGCCGACAGTTAGAATGCCGCCCGAGTCCTCCATTGCCTGGGCAGCATTGGTGCACAAATTGATGATGAGCTGGTGGAGCTGTGTGGGATCAGCCATAACAACAGCATCGGCAGCACGGATATCCTGCTGTATCCGGATGGTGCTTGGCAGGGAAGCGCGCAGCAGCTTTAATGCCTCCTTGATGATGGTGTTTATTTTGACCGGACAGGGATCCTGCAGGCTTCTACGGCTGAAGGCCAGTATCTGCTTGACAAGAGACCGCGCCCGGTCGCATGAGCTGATGACATAGCGGAGTCGCTCGGCAGGAATCCCCTCCTTGGGCAAATCCATCATTGCAAGTTCGGTATAGCCCAAAATCGCAGCAAGAATATTATTAAAATCATGCGCTATCCCGCCGGCGAGCGTGCCGATGGCTTCCATCTTCTGTGACTGACGCAGCTGTTCTTCAAGGGTTTGCTCATGAGTCACATCCCGCGATATGCTGAGGATATTAATAACTCTGCCCTCGGCATCAAGAACCGGAGAAAGCTCTTGTTGGATAAAGGCTGTTTTCCCATCCCCGATTTTATAGTTCAGCACTCCCGTCCAAGTGCCGCCTTTCAGAAGCTGCGCATAAATGTCTGTAAAAAATTGCGAATCATACCAACTGTCAATGGGCTGAAAACCGTTTGTGCCTATGAGTTCTTCAGCAGGCAGCTTCGCCTGGCGTCCCACCGCCGGATTTACGTACAGTATGATCCCCTGGGGATCCATAATCATAATGTTTTCTTCAGCCTGCTCAAGGGCGGAACTCAACAGCAGGCGGTCGCGCTCTACATTTTTCCGCTCTGTTATGTCCCGCACAATGGCAGTAATAAATGTTGCGCCTTCCGAGTCCCATAGTGCACGGCTAACCTCTATTGGAAATTCCGTACCGTCTTTTTTTAAGCCAATGCTTTCTCTGCCTTTTTGAACACCCTGGTAAAAGAAAGCATCACGTAGCGCATCCAGACCACCGTGCAACCGCTCCGGAAGAAGCATGATGGCATTTTTACCGACTATTTCCTGCTCTGCATAACCGAAAATGTTTTCGGCAGCATTGTTCCAGAACACAATCGTTCCGTGGCTGTCTGTGGTTATGATGGCATCAACGGCTGTTTCAACAATAGAGCGCAGACGCTCCTCCCGCTCCAGCAAAACTTTTTCAGCATTCTTGCGTTCTGTAATATCGCGCACAATGCCCGTAGCGAAAACCTCATTCCCTGATTTCCACACCGACTGTGACACTTCGGTCGGGAATTCAGACCCGTCTTTCCTGATGCCTATGCCTTCTCTGCGATTATAGACAAGATGTTCTTTTCCCTGCTCCACAGCATCCCTCATTTGTTTGCTGTCAAGTGCATGAATACGTTGCGGGATAAGTATTTGAGCAGGTATTCCTATTATTTCAGCAACTGTGTAGCCATAAATTTTTTCGGCAGCCTGATTCCAGTCAATGATTGCTCCTGTGCTGTTGACAGTTATTATGGCGTCTACAGCGGTTTCAACAACAGAGCGGAACCTCGCTTCGCGCTCCAGAAGAGCTTGTTCCGATCTTTTTCTTTCCGTAATATCCCGAATAATACCCGTAGCCAATACCTCGTCGCCGGATTTCCATACAGACTGGGAAACCTCGGTCGGGAACTCGGAGCCGTCTTTCCTCAAGCCAGTTCCCTCAATACGGTTATAGACAGTATCATCCTCACACTGCCGTAGCGCGTCGCTCATGCCTTTGTTGTTCGAGTCATAAAGACGCTCAGGAATAAGCATATTGAAATGCCGGCCCAGAACCTCTGCGGCGTTGTAGCCATACATTATTTCAGCGGCCTTGTTCCAGCTGGCAATCTCTCCCGTGCTGTTTGTTGTGACTATGGCATCTATTGCGGTTTCAAAAACAGCGCGCAGCCGCTTTTCACTGTTCGCAAGCTCTTTGTTGCTTGCCGTCTTATCCATCAGTGCAACCGACAGCTCTAAGGTTTTTTCTTCAACCTTTTTTTCCAGAGACTGCCGGTGAAGTTCAAGCTCATGCTCGATCCTTTCTTTTTCAGAAAGCTCTTTTTTGAGCCTGCGGCTCAAATCGCTGATGCGACCGATAATTACTCCTATAGCTATAAACCCCACAGTCCCTTCAATTCCGGCGCCGGTCTTAATTATTCTCATGTACCAGTCAATGCCCAGGATCTGACCCATGATCATATTTGCCGCAAGCGACAGAAGCCCGGCGGCACCTCCCGCAGCGGCTCCATAGAAGCATGCCGCGGTGATAACGGGTATGATGGCGACAGCGCCCATGCCGAAATTTTTCCATTTGTACATGATAATAAAACTGACGATGTATACAAGAACGGAGAGCAGAAAAAAAATATGCCTTTTGCGGGTAGCCCAGACAGTAGGACTATTACTGCCAGACACGGACGGATCGTTAAAAAACTGTTGGCTGTTCGACGTCATTATTATGTATCAACCCGATTGCATTGCAGTCAGAGTTTTATAAACTATTTACTATTTGCACATACCAAGGTTGCTTGCCAGACGCAACTATTTTATAAATTTATATTACTTTTATAACACACGTAAACAACTAAAAAAATAGCTCATAAATTCGCCACGGCGGATAAGTCAAAGGGTGCATAGTAAAAAATGCTCTATATTTGCAGCGATATCGGCGTTGCAGGCAACAAGCCCTGCTATCCATAATTAAGCACGCACACGAAGACGGGCAACAGGCTGCATGCCGGGCCGCCCGCTATGGTGTGGCTCAAAAATCGGCGCGTTATTTCTTTTTAGTATCAGGGTGATACTTTTCCATACACTCGGGACAGATGCTATGACTGAACTCGGCATCCGAGTTATCTGATATATACTGCTCGACGCGTTCCCAGCTTTTTTTGTCGTTGCGAATTTTATGACAGTACATGCAGATGGGCAGTATTCCCTGCAATTTTTTTACATGATCCAGCGCGGACTTGAGCTCATAAACGCGCTCGGCCAGTTTTTTCTGCATGTCTACAAAACGCCTGCCCACACCCAGCCGGGCAATAAGTTCGCTATTATCAAAAGGCTTGGTGATATAGTCATTAGCCCCGGCCACAAGCCCTTCGACAGTATCGCTTTTTGAATCCTTGGCCGTGAGAATAATAATATATTTCGGTACGTTCGGGTGAGCCTCACGGTACAGGCGGCAGACCTCGATACCGTCCATGCCGGGCATGATCCAATCGAGAATGACAATGTCGGGAGCCCCGTCTATTTGCATTTTTGCAAGCGCATCATTGCCGTTGCTGGCGGTGACAACATCATAGCCCAGCTTCCCGAGCACCGCTTCCAGCAAGCACCTTGAGGTCACATCATCATCTGCAATCAGAATGTTCATACACTACCTCCCTTGTAAAAGTCCTAAATCCTTGAGTTGCTTAACAAGTTTTAGCGAATCGATCGGCTTGACCAGATAGGCTTCGCACTGAGAGTTAAAAGCATGCATGATATTTTTTCCATCGGCAAGCGCCGTGGTCATGATAATCTTAACCCCGGCATTTCCCAGTATATCATGTTCGGCTTCAATACGCCTGATCGAGCGCAGCACGTCCTGGCCGTCCATCTCCGGCATCATAATGTCAAGGCAGATAACATCATAGGGACTGCCCAGCCTGAGGGCAACTGTAAAAACTTCAACAGCCTCTTTGCCGTTAACTGCAATGTGCGCCTCGCCATAGGCCATAAGCACATTTTGAAGCACCAGGCGGCTAACAAAATCATCATCGACAATTAATGTTTTCACACCTTATCCCCAACTGCTGTTTGTGCAGAAGCTATTTTTATAAAAAGATATGCCTGTTCTTCCAGCCTTTCAATTAGGGCCGGCACGGCAGCCAAATTGCCTGTCTCCCCTGCGTGCTCAATCTGCATTGCAAAAGCGCTGAGCGCATTTGCCCCGACATTTGCAGCCGAACCCTTCAGCGTATGGCCGCTGCGGCGCATCGCAACTGCATCAGCCTGTGCGTAGGCAGCGCGCATAACGGCAAGATACTGCGGCAGATACTCGATAAATCCTGCAACAATGGTTTTGGCAAGATCTTCGTCTCCCATCAGCCGCCTGATGAGGTTTGCCTGGTCAAACACCATGCAGGTCGTTTCACCGGCTATAACCTGTACGGTTTCCCCGGGGTCATGCTCGCGTGGACCGCCAAGCCATTTTGAAAGTTTTTCGGCAATTTCCAGCGGGTTTACGGGCTTTGCAATATAATCATTCATGCCGGCACGGATGCAGTCTTCACGGTCTTTCTGCATGGCGCCTGCGGTCATGGCTATAATCGGAACATGTTTGCCGTTTTTCAGAGCGCGGATAGCCCTGGTGGCGTCAAGGCCATCCATTTCGGGCATTTGAACGTCCATTAACACAAGGTCATAGGCAATCTGTTCAAACCGGCTCACCGCTTCAAGGCCGTTTGCAACCGTATCAGCCCGGTAGCCGAGCTTCTGCAGAATGCCGACCGCCACCTTCTGGTTTGTCGCATTGTCCTCGGCGATAAGAATATGTATTTTTGACCGGCGGGATTCGTCAATGGCATGGCGTGTAACAAGCTGTTCAAAGGCGCCGCATTCGACCCTCTGCTGCAGGCCGAGCACTGCCGCAAGGCAGCCATACAGGTGCGACTGTTTAACCGGTTTGGGTAAATACCCGGCAAAGCCGATTTCCTTAAGACGCCATACGTCGCCTCGTCTGCCCACAGAGGTCATCATCACCATGGCGCAATCACACAGGGCAGGGGCCTGCTTGATTGCCATGCCCAGATGCTCGCCATCCATGCCGGGCATCTGCATGTCAAGGATCGCAATGCTGAACGGATCGCCGGCAGCCACGGCCGTATACATCAGCTCCAGTGCGCTTTGCGCGTCGGCAGCCTCATACGACCTGCATTTCCATAGCCTGAGATATGCCATCACCACCTGGCGGTTTATGGCATTGTCATCAACCACCAGGATGCGCTGGCCGCGGATATCGGCCATGGACAGCCGCTCCGCAGCGCCTGCCTGTTCGGCCTGTTTTTGCAGCACTGCAGTAAACCAGAAGGTTGAACCGTCGCCAGGGTTACTCCGCACGCCGATCGATCCGTTCATGAGAGACACAAGCTGCCTGCTTATCGACAGACCCAGCCCGGTTCCACCGTATTTCCGTGTCGTTGAAGAATCAGCCTGCACAAAAGGCTGAAACAGCATATCCAGTTTGTCTTCCGGTATGCCGATGCCCGTATCGGCAACCTCAAAGCGTATGCACGCAGAGGTGCTGTCTTCATGCTCAAGGCTTGCCACAACGCTCACATGTCCCGCCGGGGTAAACTTCACGGCATTGCCGACAAGATTCACCAGCACCTGTCGCAGCCTCCCCGGATCCCCCTTCACCAGCGACGGAACCTCGGGATGGGCCATCCAGACATATTCAAGCCCTTGCTCCTGTGCTTTAAAAGCAAGCATGTCAGCCATTTCCTCAAGCATGATCCGCAGGTCAAAATTAATTATCTCAAGCTCCATTTTTCCGGCTTCAATTTTGGAAAAATCAAGAATTTCATTGATAATCGTCAGCAGGGAATCGGCGCTGCTGCGAACAGCCTCGGCATATCCCTGCTGCTCCGTGCTTAAACTGGTTCCCAGCAGCAAACCCGTCATGCCCATCACACCGTTCATGGGAGTTCTGATTTCATGACTCATATTGGCGATAAACTGGCTCTTGGCGGCATTGGCGGCCTCTGCGGCATGCATGGCCTCACGCAGGGCCTGCTCGGTCTCTTTACGTCGGCTGATATCGCGCAGAATACCTACCGCATAAAAAGAGCCCTTAAGACTGATGGAGGACAGTGACAGCTCAACGGGTATCTCGGCGCCGCAGCATGTGTTGCTCACAAGCTCCATGGTTTTACCGATAGCATTGCCCTGCCCTATTTCCCGAAACCCTGGCATGGCTTTCTCATACTGTTCATGGTAGCGCTGTGGCGCCAGAAGCCCGTGCAGATCCCTGCCGAGGGCCTCCTGCGGCGACCACCCAAAAATCTTTTCCGCAGCGCTGTTCCAAAGTTTAATAGTTCCCTGGCTGTCCATCATAAGAATAGCGTCGGTTGCAGAATCACTCAGCGCTCGAAATTTCAATTCACTTTCCTTTAAGCCCACTTGCGCCTGATGCCGCTCGGTAATATCCTCACCTGAACTCAGCATACTCACAATGCGTCCTTCATCATCCCGTATGACCGTCATATGCCAGGCAATGAGCCTTTGCGTTCCGGCTTTAGTCACAACAGGGGCTTCAAAAGACTCATTAAGCTCTAAATTGCCTGCCAGTATTTCCGCAAACAACCTTCGCCCTCTTCGGGCCCATGCCGGAGGCAGGCAGGTATCAAACCAGTTTTTCCCTATAATTTCATTAGCGCTCCACCCAAGCACCTCACACCCCTTTTTATTGATCAGGCGAAGTATCTGACCGGCATCGATTATGATCATTATGACACCGGCAATATAAAGATACTTCTGCGCCAGCTCTTTTTCCCGTCGAAGTTCCTGCTCGGCGGTTATACGGGCCGTAATATCCTTAAAACTCTCGACAGCGCCGATAACGGCGCCCCGTTCGTCCCGGAAAATGTCGGCATTTTTCTCAATTGTGCGAATCCGGCCGTCTTTGCGTCTGATAGTGCATTCGCGACCGATAATCGGCTTTACGGATTCGTCGTCAAAAACACGGCAATGCATTTTGCAGGGCTGTTCCACAAACAGAAAGCAGTCATTGCCGATGGCCTCCTGCGCCGTATAGCCGGTCAGAGCCTCGGCCTGGTCATTCCAGCCTGTAATGCGACGCTGCGGGTCCAGTGTCATCACGGCGCTGGGGACAATTTTGATAACCTGCCCGGCCCGCTGCCGTGACTCCTGCAAAAGCGCCATGGTCGCCTGGTGTCCCTCAACTTCCTTGCTAATGCTGCTGTTTGACCGCTGCAGCCGGCGGTTCAGCACAAGTATATACATGGTGAAAAAAAACAGCAGCGCAGTTCCGGCCAACACTGTTGCAATATACTTCCCGTACTGTTTCAATAATTCATGAAGGCCGATTTTCCCCAAATCCTTGTATGGCCCGTATTTAACTTTCTCCAGACACTCATAGACGCTCTTATAGCTCACGGTATATGTCCATCCGGCACAGCCGGACGCTTTTGCAGCAGGACTATCAGTGGGCATTTCAAGCAGTGCGACAGTAACTTTTTCAGTGACATCATCAGGTGTTTGCTCAAGCTTTAAAAACGGCCATTCAGGATACAGCCGTGTTGAATGCTCGTAGGGGAAGGATGTGTCCGGGTACATGGTGCGATTGAGAATTTTGAATTCGCGCAGGCTGATTTTACCCTCGCGCTCCATGCTTTCAAGAATGCCCGAGCTGACCGTGCCCGCATCAACCCGGCCATCCCTGACAGCATACACAACGGCATCATGAGACCCGATAAAATCAAGTCGCTTAAAATCGATGGGCGGATAGATACCGATTTCCTTAAACTCCCTGTCCGCCATCAGCCAGCCGCCAAAAGAATTCTCGTTGACAGCCATAAAAGACTTTTTACGAATATCGGCAAGGCCCCTGATGCCGGCAGTATCAGCCCTGGTGAAAATAACCGCGCTAAAATCCCCGAATGTTTTCCCTGCATCCGATCGTTTCAGTGTGGCTATTCTCTGCGCATCGTAATATGTGGCAAGATCTACATACATGGCTGGATTGCAGATGAGAAAATCAATCTCTTTTTGTTCGACAACTTTTTTTATTTCACTAAAATCAAGCGGGACGATTATAAAGGAGCACCCCTTGATTTTACCGCTCAGGTACCGGGCAGTATCCTGCCACTCAAGCATGCAGGTGTCTTTTTCCCGGCGGGCAAGCACACCGATCCTGTAGTTGGCGGCAGCACATACCGTCTCAGAGAGCAGCATGAGCAGCAGCACAGCCAGTATGGTTGACATCAGATGCGTTATGCGCTTGCTCATAGCATTGACTGCATTGAGAAATGCTGCCGGATATCGGCAGTTCTTCTGTTTGAAGCCCGCCGCATAAACCCGATACATACTAGTGCTTTTTTATCAATCAGGGAAATTACGGAGGTCTTTGCGCAAGCATACGGATAATGCGACAGCTGAGGTGCAGCAGTGAATTGATTCAATGGAAAAAGAAAACTCCTGCGACAGGAAGAACGGTGGAGAGAGAAATGCTTGTGCGTCATAGTCACTACTCCTCCCCCCTGATGTTCAGACCGGCACTAAGGCCAGACTAACGTACCCCCATCTTAAAGAGTAACAGAAAGACTGTCAAGGGTTTCGTCGTCTGAAAAGCCTGCCTATTGCCGGGCAAAAGCTGCGACTGCCTCATCGGAAGTTTCAAAAATATCAAATATCCTGTGCATGCGCACCAGCTCAAACAGCGAGCGAACTGGCTTGGAAAGACCGCAGAGCTTCAGGTCGCCGCCCTTGGCGTTGAGCTTACGCAGACATGAAATGATGGCACCGATGCCCGAACTGTCGACAAAGTTAAGGCTCCCCATGTCCAAAACTATCTTCATGCTTTTTTCAATCACCGGATTTGCTGCCGCCTTGAAATCCTCGACCGTGCTGGCATCCAGATGATCGCCTTTGATACGCGCAACCATGACATCTCCTAGAGCTTCACTGTACAGTTCCATGGACCTTCTCCTTCCTGTCTTGTTTTATATTTTTTTAAAACAATTTCGTGATTGCCCTTGCCATCGGAGCTGTAGCGGACATCGTCGACGCTCTGCTCGATGATAAAAATGCCGAAGCCCCCCTCTGCCGTTCCGTCAAAATGCGGCGAGGCAACATCGGATCTCTTAAAATCTTTACCGCGGTGACGCAGGCTGATATCGATATGCGCGGCATAGTCGCAGGCCTCTATATCAATCCGGCCGTCGGCCCTGCCGCCATAGGCATGCTTCATAATATTGGTTACGGCTTCGTTGACGGCCAGTTGCAGAGCGGCGGCAGGCTCACCGGCAAGGGGAGGCGAGGCCCATCGGGTACAAAATTCAGCAACAAAAGCCCGGATCCCCGCCAATTCATCCAGGGCGCTGGTCGTAATCAGCGTAGCCGTTTCCCCGTGCGGCTCGGCGTTTCTGTCCCGTATCGCTACAAGCACGCAGGTCAGATCATCTGAAAAATTCTGCGAGCCCACAAAGGCGGCCGCCGCGTAAAAAATCATCCGGTTGATTTCATCAACGGGCAGGCTGGCATTGCGCACAATGATGTCCATGATGCGCTCCTCCCCATAAAAATCGCCGTCGGGGCTGCGCGCCTCGGTCAAGCCATCGGAATAAAAGAAAAACAAGTCACCCTGCGCAAACGGAACCGTGGTGGTTTTGTACACGTCCTCACGGCTGAATCCAAGGGGCATATTGACGCCGTCAAGCAGGCGGCACCTACCCTCTGCTGCACAGTAGTGAACGGTCTTGGTATGTCCGCAGTCGACAAACTGAAGGGTTCGGGCGGCTGCGTCTAGGCGGGCGTAACACAGGGTAATAAAGCTTTCAAGCTTCATCAGATCGTCGACGATATAGCGGTTTACCTGGTCGATAATGGCGTCGGGCGAAGGCAGCCCTGCACAGCCACGGGCATAAATAAGGCTGCTGTGGGCGCGCAAAAAATAGCTTTTGGCCGCAGCTCCCAGCAGCGCCGCGGGTATGCCTTTGCCCATGACATCGCCTTGTATGATATCCACGAAGGAATCGCCATAGCGGATAAAATCATAAAAATCGCCATCAACATACTGTGAGGGCACGGTAAAAGCCGCAAACTCTATGCCCGGCAGATCGCTGGGTGGGCTCCCGAGCAGCAGCGTCTGCTGAATACGCGAAGAGATTGCCACCTCGCGCTCGCGGGCCTTGCGCAGCTCTTCCCCGATATTTTTCCGCTCGATGGCAAAGTTGATTATCCGCTCCAGCGTGCCGGTAGTCAACGACCCCTTGACCAGATAATCCTGCGCCCCGTATTTTATGGCTTCCAATCCCGTTTCCTCGGAAGTCGACCCCGTCAGCACTATAATCGGCTTGGTGGGCGCACATTTCATAACCTCCGTAATAGTTTTACTGCCCCAGCTGTCGGGAAGATCAAGATCAAGCAGCACAACGTCAATGCTTCTGGAAGCCAAAAAAAGTCTGCCCTCGGCAAGGCTCTGGGCCCATTGCAGGGCAAAACCTGCGCTTCGGGACTCGCTGAGCATTTCACGCACAAGACGCGCATCGCCGGGATTATCCTCAATCATGAGAACCTGTATGCCTTTATCGCTCTTTTCAAGAACATGGGCCGTACCCTTGCTCTTGTTCATGAGGGCCTCGGCCTCGCTCAGCAGCGCTTCAATATCAAAACCGGCTGCAGGGTCACAAAACACGATGCCCATGCTGAGCGAGAGGCGAAAACCGCGCGGGTGCGCCATGGTATAATCAGCGATGTTTTTTTTCAGCCGCGCCTTAATAATCTCATCGGTGCTGGGCTCGGTCTCGATGCAAAGCACGGCAAACTCATCGCCGCCCATGCGCCCGATGATATCGGAGCTGCGGAATGTCTTCTGCAGCACCGCTGCAGTGTCGGTAATGGCAAGATCACCCTGCCGCTGTCCGAGCGAGTCATTAATCCACTTCAGCTGATTAATGTCCATAAACGACAAAAATATGCGCTTGCCCGTGCGCATGGCAAACGTCTGCTGCTGCGCGGAAATGGTCACAAAGCCCCGCCGGTTATACAGGCCTGTCAGGGGATCGATCAGAGAAAGACTTTTCAGCGTATCATAGGTGCGCTGCCGCTCGATGGCATAGCCGATGGCCCGGGGCAGCGTTGAATGTTCCAGCTGACTCTTTAGCAGGTAGTCCTGAGCGCCCTCCTGCAGGGCCTGCACGGCAACAGCTTTGTCATCAAGCCCGGTCAGCACGATAAGCGGAGCAAACGGACTTTCAGTGCTAATGCTCCGCAGGGTGTCAAGCCCCTTGCTGTCGGTCAGGAACAGGTCGACCAGGATAACGTCGAAGGTTTCAACCCTGAGCTGGACAACCCCTGCAGTAAGGCTTTGCGCCCACGTTACACTGTAGGGATGGCCCTCGGCTTTCGCCAGTATTTCCTCGATCAGCCGCGCGTCGCCGGCATTATCTTCTATGAGCAGCACCTTTATGTCATTGCTGTCCATTGTGTCTCCTTCCTGGGCAGTTGCGCCATGGTGAACCAAAATTCTCCGACCAGACGTATCCCCCGCATAAACTCTTCAAGATCAATGGGTTTTGTAATATAGCAGTTTGCGTGCCGGTCATATGCATCAACAATATCCTGCTCTGCCGACGATGTGCTGAGAACAATAACCGGTATTTGCCTCAGGCCAGGGTCGCTCTTGATATCTTCAAGCACATGCATGCCGCTTATTCCCGGCAGGTTCAGATCAAGAAAAATAAGGTCGGGCCGTTTCGCCGCGCCGAACGGGGGCACGCGGCGCAATACATCGAGGGCCTCTATTCCATCGGTTGCGACTTGCAGGTTGCACGGCACACTGCCTTCCCGCAGGGCCTCCTGCATAAGCCTCACATCGCCGAGATTATCCTCTACGATAAGAATGTGAAAAGGCTTTTCACCTGGCATGCAATCCATTGTACCCTCTTTGAAAATATAAACAGTTATACACCTGCAGCGGGAATGGTAAAGTAAAATGTCGATCCTGTGCCCGGCTCGGAACTCACCCAGATTATGCCCCCGTGACGCTCGACAATTTTTTTGCACACGGCAAGGCCAATCCCCGTACCCTTATGTTCCGACCTGTTGTGCAAACGCTGAAAGATAACAAAAATACGCTCGAAATACCGCGGCTCAATGCCGATACCGTTATCCTCGACCGAAAACAGCCATTCCTTCTCCCTGAGCTCGGCGCCTATGGCGATGCGCGGAGTCTCGGAGCCTCGATACTTGAGAGCATTGCCCACCAGATTCTGAAAAAGCTGCGTCAGCTGCGAACTGTCGGCAAAAACGGTTGGGAGCAGGCCGTAATCTATCTGCGCGCCGGTTTCAGCAATGATCATCTGCAGGTTGGCAAGGGCCCGTTGAACGGCCTCGTCACAGTTAGTCGGGGCAAAGGGCTTGCCTTTGGTGCCCACGCGCGAATAGGCAAGCAGGTCATTAATGAGTGTCTGCATGCGCTGGGCGCCATCCACGGCAAACCCTATGAATTCATCGGCATCGGAATCAAGCCTGCCTGTATAGCGCCGTTCTATCAACTGCAGATAGCTGACCACCATGCGCAGCGGCTCCTGCAGGTCATGTGATGCCACATAGGCAAAATTTTCCAGCTCGCTATTGGAGCGCTTCAGTTCGGCCATCGTTTCCTTGAGCACGCGCTCGGACTCCTTGCGCTCGGTGATATCGGCATGGGTTCCGCTCATGCGCAAGGGCTCACCTTCCGCAGACCGCTGCATGACGCGCCCCAGATCCTGAACCCAAACCCAGTAGCCGTCGCGGCGCCTCATGCGGTATTCGCAGTCATACAGAGGCATCTGGCCCTGCAGGGTGGCATCAAGAACCTGCTCAAGCCGGGGCAGATCTTCCGGATGCACAAATTCCTTGGCGCTCTTAAGCGATAAGGGCATAACCTCTTTAAGACTGTAGCCGATGATCTCGGTCCAGCATTCATTGGCAATCACCTTGTCGGTCGGAATTTCCCATTGCCAGGTTCCGATATGGGTGCCGACAATCACGTCCTCCATCTGCTGGCGGTGTTCCTCTAACTCCGCGGTCCGTGCCCCGATCTGCTTTTCCAGATACGCCCGGCGATTATTGAGAAATCCGATAAAAACCGACAGAACCGCTGTTACAAACAGGCCAACCAGCAGCATCAGCCCCCCTACCCATGTTGGGTTTGCGGCAAGGAATGCGGGACCGGGCTGCACCACCAAGGCATATGCCCTGCCAAACACGAACAGCGGAAAGACAACCGTAAGACCCGAATCATCACCTGAAAGGCTGCCGTCTGCCGCAACTTGACTGAGCGCATCGGGCAGCGGCGATGCCACCAGCAACTGAGGCGCTTCGCCCGTTTTGAGGTTGTAGAGGCCCATAAGGACTGCAGGCTGCATACCCCCGGACAGAGCCAGGTTTTTATTAAGCATAGTCCCCAGGCGCACCACAGCAAGCGCAAAACCCCGCACCTGGTTCAGCAGCGGATCATTTTCAAAAACAGGCCGCATAACAAACAGCCCCCTCTGCGCCCTGTTTTCAGGGCCCAGAGCAACAGGATCGGTGGCTGTTACCATTCCGGTACTCAGCGACTCTTCCAGTGCTGAACGGAACACCGGGTTGGAGCCCAGATCATAGCCCGGAGAAATCTCATTGTTTTCCGGAGGTTCGACGCACAGTGCCGTGTAATATGTATCGCGCTTCTCCACCGGTTGACGGGCACCCTTGTCATCCTTCTGAAACACAGTGAAATCCGCCAGTCCTGCGCGGCGCGCATCCGCCTCAACCTGAGACTTTAGCCCTTCGGGAACGATTTGGATCCAGGCCCAGGGCTGCACGATGCCATCTCTAAAAAGGCCCGAAACATAGGTTCGAAACTCGTCGGGCGCAACACTTTTGTTGCCCTGAATAAATCGCACGAGACCATCCAGCCGGTAATCTCTGATATTAATCATCGTTTCGGCAACGATGCCCGCTTGCACACCGGCCAGTTGCGAAAAAATTGTTCTGCGGGACTTGGTCTCGAAATCATTGACCAGATACGCCAGAGCAAAGGTCAGCACCATGCCCAGGGCTGCCAGCAAAAAAGACGAGACATGCAGAAGCCGCCTTTTTTGCTCTTGCGGCAATCGCTGCCGCAGCGATAAAAGCGCAACACCAGCCAGCAAAATAGCCCCAAGAGACAAAACAAAAAGAATGGCAAGGAGCCGGGCCCGTTCAACTGCAGCCTGAAATTTCTGTGCATCGATGTCCATGCCGACCAGCAGCAGAACGCTTCCCGTGCGCGGATCGAGCACCGGGGCAAATGCGCTGACAAAAGCCCCGTATTCATCAGTGTAGGGGCCTTCGGTAAATGATCTTTTAGTTCCGAAGGCTTCTAGGTTCTCCGCTGTCGGCTGTTTATAGACCGTTCCCGGCGGTGATGCCTGAGGGTCATCTTCGGCCAGACTTTCCGGCCCGAAAACGATAGCGGCGTTGCGCAGGGCCTGGGTGTAGATGCTGCGGTGGCCTATAGCGCGGGCGTAGGCCATGAGCTGGCTTCGAAGCACTTGAAAATGAGGATTGGTTTTGTCCTGAGCCGTAAAGGTCAAGTACCGGACATGCTCGATGCTCATCATCCGGGCTATGGCTGTGGCCTGAGAAAGTAAATTCTCACGCTGCTCTGCATCGGCGGCTACACCACGCCAGTTAGTCAGAAAAAAACCTCCCGTCATCAGCAGAGCCACCAGGGTGGGCAGTATCCAGCTCTTGGACCAGTGTGCCGCCGGCATGCGGCTCTGCTGATAGATAATACAAAAACCCAACGCAGCCGCCAGTGCGCACAGGGTGCGAATCAGCTGTATGGAAAACCCTACAGCAGCCAGAAACGAATCGTTATTAAAAATCGAAGCCGGGGGAAAAGCCGCTGCAGGCACGACAAGACCCGCCGCCAGGCCGTAGATAAAAAAAGCCACGGCCGCCAGAACCAGCGACCAGCGTCGTACGGGATCAAGGGTGTGCGACTGCCGGTAAATAACCAGGCAGGCAAGTACCGCGCCGGGGAACCCCAGAAAGTATCTACAGGTGGCATTAAGCCCGTTCATACCGGCAAAAGCACCCAGTCCGGCCAGGGCAAGAAGGGGCACGTAGGCCCACAATGCCGGCGCTCGTCCGGACTGTGCCTTCATTCCGCGTCGGCCGAATTCGTACAGCACGATAAACGATACGCTCATGAGAGCAAGCCGGAAGCCTTTGAAAAAGCTCCCGTCACCCAGGCCGAGCGCCACCATGCCAAGCCATTCATTGATACCGTGCAGAAAGCCGAACCATGCCAAAAAATCCAGCCAAGGCGATCACGGTCATGGCTCTCCCGGCCATACAGCGCCACGGCCATAAGCAGGAACGAAAATCCGTAGATGAAAAAAATAAAATCCATCTGATCTGTTATTAACATATGAAGCATCTTTTTTTACCGTAGCTTTCTCATATCTCTAACCATGTTAGCGCGCGGACAGCCGCCGTGCAGGCGGCAGCTTTTTCAAACTTCGTCTGCTGCCGGAATTGTAAAAAAAAACGTGCTTCCCGTGCCCGGCTCGGAGCTAACCCAGATCGCGCCGCCATGGCGCTCCACAATCTTTTTGCAAACGGAAAGGCCGATGCCCGTGCCGGGATACTGCGCGCTTGTATGCAGGCGCTGAAAAATAATAAATACCTGCTCGAAATACTGCGGCTCGATACCGATGCCGTTATCCTCGACCGAAAACAGCCATTCCTTCGGCCTGCGCTGGGCGCTGACCGTAATCTGCGGCGATCTGTCGCTGCGGTATTTGAGTGCATTGCCCACCAGGTTCTGAAAAAGCTGCACCAGTTGCGAGCTGTCGGCAAGCACGGTCGGCATTTGGCCGCAGTCAATACGGGCACCTGTTTCGGCAACAATCATGTGCAGGTTGGCAAGAGCGCGGCGGGCCACATCATTACAGTCCGTCGGGGCAAACGGCTGTCCTTTGGTGCCGACCCGGGAATAGGCAAGCAGGTCGTTGATGAGGGTCTGCATGCGCCGACCGCCGTCAACGGCAAAGAAGATAAAATCGTCGGCGTCGGCATCAAGCCTGCCCTTATAGCGCCGCTCCAGAAGCTGCAGGTAGTTTACGATCATGCGCAGCGGCTCCTGCAGGTCGTGCGATGACACATAGGCAAATTGCTCAAGCTCTGCGTTGGAGCGTTTGAGCTCACGGTTTACCTCGGAAAGCGCCTGCTCCTTTTGCTGTATTTCAGCCTCTCTGCGCAGGGACTCTTGCAGCCGGACATGCAGCAGTTGAGCCTTGCGGTTCAGCGTGAAGGCAAACACGAGGCTCCCGAGAATCACGACGGCAAGTGAAACCATTCCAAAAAAATACCTCCGGGTAGTAAAACGGCCAAACTCGCTCTCGACCTCGACGGCCCGCACGATGCTGAAGCGGGTTTCCAGCAGGGGAGCAGCGATGCACAGCCACTCTTTTTTCTCGCCCTGCGCATTCAGCGCCATGAACTGCGTGGTTCGGCCCGGCTCCGGCAGGCTGATGGCCGATGGGTCAAACCCGGTGTGAAAGGTTGCCTCCAGTCGCTGCGGCATGATGACCTTCGCCCTGTCTGCGTCTGCCACAGTGAGCCACGTCACGTCCTTCCCCTCCACCTCCCGGCCCAGAAGCTGCGCACCGACCATCTCGGGCTTGAGCCAGGCCACGATCTGCGCCGTATGTAAGCCCTTGAAATAATAGGCGCATGAAACCAGCAGCTCTTTTCCTCCGTTCAGGGCCTGAATTTCCACATCACGAAATGCTGGATCAAGGTACTGCCGCCAGCGCACCGGGTCCGACGGTCCGCCCGCGGTATCAACCAAAAAATCACCGCTTTTGTCAATAAGGGCTATGCGTGCATACATGGGTTCGCCGGCAATTTTTTTTTTTGCAATGAGGCTTCTGAAGCGCTCTGCGATAGGCGGCAGGCTCAGACTCAGACCGTACTCCATGCTCATTTCCAAGGCCCGATTTTCAAAAAATACCGCCACCTCGCGAGACATGGCAAGGTTCAGCAGGTCGTCTTTGCGCTCTTCAAAAAAATAGCCCCCCGACTCTCCCTGTTTCTTCGTTTCGTAGCGAAGCTTTGCAATGTCGGCATCCCGCAATTCCATGGTCGTCCGGTAATTCAGGATCAGCAGGCCGCAGACATAGGCCACAGCGGCAAGGCCGAAGGCAACGACCACTAGGTTGCTGCTGTACCACCCGGCTGTGCCCTTCTGCGTTTGATCCATGTTCGCCATTACATGCCCTGTTTGAAAAATTCCGGATAATAACTGAATACATAAGGGTAATATTTTCTGACAACATTTACAAATGAACCCTCTCGCTTCTCTTTTTTCAGAAAACGATTGAATTCATCAAGCAGCTTGGGTGCGTCCTTTGCGAAGGCCGCCGCCATGTCCTGCGTTTCGCTCACCGGCCCGATGATCTTGATCTTCCCCGGCCATTTCTGGAGCGCCACCAGCGCATCAGGAACATCAAGCAGCGTCAGCTCAATCTCACCGTTGATCAGTGCGGGCGCGATGTCATTGAGAGATCCGGGAAACAGCCTGATCTTGTCGGTGATTTCCTGTAGGCTGTACAGCGCAGGGTCAAGGCAGGTTCCTGACTTCCCCAGCAGGGAATGCCCGCGTATGAGCGCCTTGACGGCAGCGATATCGCTTTGCAGATTTCCCGTTGCCTTGATGGGTTGCAGGGGCGAGTCTGAACGGGCCACGAGCCATACCTGGTTAGGGAATGTGGGCGCTGAAAACTGTACCGCTTTGGCGCGCCAGGCAATAATCGTGATGCCGTTGGCGGCGATATCGCCTTTAACCGGGACATCGGCGATAAACTCGATGTCATTGCCCTTCGGCCTGACCTTCCTGCCGGTGAGATCACCAAAAATTTCCGCCCAGTCAGTTTTTACGTATTCGTAGCGTACGCCCAGATGCTGCGCAAAGCGCTGCATCAGCTCAACATCCATGCCGTCGCCGGCGCCGGTCACGAAATTGGCATACGGAATCCCCAGATGGCGAAGCACCCCTGCTTTTTTTACCTCATCCAGATCCGCCCGTGCAGCACCCGCCATGAGCAGAAGAACAGTCACCAACGCAATGGCGACCATGCAAGCGGAAACAATCTGTGCTTTTTTTCGTGCCCTCATACCATACTCTTCCTGTGTAGCTCCCTCATCGTTTATCACACGGAAAACTGTCAGCATGCTGCCTCTCAGAGCCCGCCTTCCGGATGGATGCTCCAGATGTCACGGGCATATTCTTTTATGGTCCGGTCACTTGAAAAAAAGCCCATCCGCGCTACCGTCAATATCGCCTTGCGGGCCCACAGAGCACTGTCTTTATAGTCTTGCAGAGCCAGGTTTGTTGCATCGCAGTAGGGCAGAAAATCCGCAAGATGGAAATAGTGATCGCCATGCGTCACAAGCGCTTCAAAAAAATGAGCAAAGCAGCCGGTCTCTTCCAACGACAGCTGAGAGCCTTTAAGCGCATCGAGCACCCGTGCAATATCCGGGTGCTGTTCATACAATTGGCGGGGCTGGTATGTTCCGGCAGCGGCAAGCTCACGGATTTCATCCACGTTCAGGCCGAACAGGTAGAGATTTTCCCTGCCGACCTCATCGGCTATTTCAATGGTGGCGCCGTCAAGCGTGCCCATGGTGAGGGCGCCGTTGAGCGACAGCTTCATATTGCTCGTGCCGGAGGCTTCAGT
>Ga0114951_10001663_pt1 | contig 26811 bp, 19 predicted proteins | sample AM7aDNAmetaG_FD_88677 | JGI IMG/M metagenome (GOLD analysis project Ga0114951, IMG submission 88677) | Freshwater microbial communities from Finland to study Microbial Dark Matter (Phase II) - AM7a DNA metaG | ecosystem: Environmental > Aquatic > Freshwater > Lake | place: Finland: Lake Alinen... | reverse complement strand
GCGCCGGCCTCCAGGCCGGCTGTCGTGCGGGTTTCCTGACCCGCACATTGCTGATGGCGGCGTGGACGCCGCCAGTACAGCCGGTCTAGAGACCGGCGCTACTTATTTGCGGATAAGTTCTTAATGTTCTAAGGAGAGAACCGTGTCGTCCAGAGATTCACTGCATGCAACGGCTGAGCCGGCTGCATCTACCGAAATCAAAACACACGTTCCGTGTCCCGAGTGCGGATACGAAATGCGCCGCGCCGAGCGAAAGGGCTTTCTGCAGAGGATTGTGTACTCGTTCTTTGGTTATTATCCCTGGCAATGTCCGCTTTGCAAGGGACACTTCATGTTGAAGAGACGGCGGCGGCGCAGGAGTTCCTCAAGTCACAAGCATCACAGCCATTAGATTGATGGACCAAAAGCAATTCCAGAATTGGTAAACCTCGAAGGCAATGCACAAAATCGACGCGACCCATCCGGTAGCAGTGACCTCGCATCAATTCTGCCACGGTACGGTAATCCTGGCATTGCTCTCAGGGCCAATCCACCAGAAGCAGCAATAGATCCTGTAAGGCTGAAGAAGTTCACTCCCCCAAGCGCCTGTCCTGTCTCGCCTGCAGATGGCTGAGCGTACTCCTACCTTCGGAAGAAGTTTTTTGCCAGAAACACTACGTTTGCAGGCCGCTCAGCCAGTCGCCTCATAAAGTAGGGGTACCATTCGCTGCCAAAGGGGATGTAAACTCGCACATTGTAGCCTTCGCTGACCAGCTTGCGCTGCAGGTCTCGGCGAATTCCGTAGAGCATTTGAAACTCAAACCGGCTGGGCACAATTCCATGCTGGGCTGAAAATGATTTGATCTCGAGGATCACGGCTTCGTCATGTGTGGCCAACCCGTGATAGAGCGGGCTGTCGAGCAGCATGCAACTAAGCCGGATGAAGTTCGCATCCACTTCTCCCTTGTTCGGAAAAGCCACCTCCGCGGACTCGTTGTATGCTCCCTTGCACAGCCTGACACGGATGCCGTCGGCCAGCAATTGTTCAACATCGGCCTGGGAGCGATAAAGATAGGCCTGAATCACCACTCCAACTACTCCGCGCAAGTCGGGCCTCGCATTCAGACGCCGCACGATGTCCAGCGTAATCTGCGTCAGACGAGAATCTTCCATGTCGATACGGACGAAGCTGCCCGTTTCCTGAGCATGTTTCACCAGGCCGCTCACGATGTTCTCGGCAAGTTCCGGTGACAGTTCCAGCCCCATCTGCGTCAGTTTCACGCTGATGTTGGCGTTGAGCTTGCGTATCGCGATCATGTCCAGCAGTTGGTGGTAGACTTCAGCGGCCTTGTGGGCCTCGTTCTCTGAGGTGACACTCTCGCCGAGAGAATCCAACGTTACCGCCAGACCCTCACGATTGACAGCCTCAGCCACACGCAGGGCGTCAAACGGCTCCATGCCCGCAATAAAGCGGGAACTGAGGCGGATGCCAGTGTTTGAACTTTCGCAGAAACGACGCAGGGAACGCATACGGGAAAGTGCAAGAAAAGCAGAACGCAATACGGGCATTGGACTGCACCTTGTGGGAGACAGGGTTGCTTGTAGTCATCTCCCAGCAGACTAGTTTCGCACAACGGCCCCAACTGCGAAATACAAACTTATCCGATCGCGCACGATAGTTTTCGCACCGCCGCAATTCAGATCCCAGCCATTCCCCAGAGGAACTTTCGCCGCTCCATCTTGCCCCTCTCGCCCAATCTGCTCTACCGCACCTGGTAAATCGCGCTGCCATGAGCGGGCAAGGCCACGCTGATTTCCTTCGACTCCTTCGTGATTGAATCGTCCCAGGCATTCTGGGCGGAGTGTTTGGCGCTGTCCAGGCCAAGTAGCTTCCAGGTTGTACGCAACGTAGCCGGCTTTTCGTCCAGATTGAAGAAGCCGAAGTACTCCGTATAGCCTCTCGCCCCAGGTTCGTTGATTGTCGCGCGCCAGACCCGGGCATTTTCAAATCCTGCCCCAAGAGTTGAGGTGTCGACCGGACGGCTGTAGGATGCATTCTGGTTCATGAACAGCACGGTTTGATTGGTCACAAGCCCGTGCGTAAATTCGTCCAACTTGACCAAATTCGCTCCCAGAATCAGCGGCGACCGCGTGATAGCCCACAGCGCGAACTCTGTTCGCTGCTCGTCGTGCGTCTCGCGGGACTGGCGCGCTTCGCCCCACCCAGGGTGCGGCCCCAGCCAACCCCACGGAAGCATATCCGGGTCCGGCCAGTTGTCCGGCCGCGTATACGGGAACCACTTGGCCAGCCGATCGAACTCGTCCCTGATGCTGAATGGAAACTCTGTGTCTCCCGCCTTGTGCGCCGCACTCCACACGTCCCAGTGGTCGTCGGTAATCCGCCACATCTGCGCATACTGGCCCACGGCCATAGCGTTTTTCAGATTCGTCGGTCCCGGCGAGAGGCTCAGCACAATCGGCCGCCCTGTCTTTTTGATCGCCTCGGCAATCTGCCGTATCTCGGTTGGCCGGTAAGGGTGGTCGCTGATGCAGTCCACCTTGATGAAGTCCAGCCCCCACCCGGCGTAGAGCTTCATCATTGAGTCGTAATAGGCCTGTCCGGCTGCATTGTCCTTGATGCCCCAGTTGCCGTCGTCCCATGGGCAGGGGCTTGTCTCATCGGAGGCATCGACGGCATGAAATCTGGTTCCGGCAATAGGCAGGTTGTCCTTGACCACCTGGCGCGGAATCCCACGCACAATATGAATTCCGAACTTCAGTCCTTGCTTGTGGACCCAGTCGGCCAGCGGCTTGAACCCGGCGCCATCCGCCGAAGAAGGGAACCGGTTCAGGACGGGAATCAGAATCCCGTTTCCGTCCCATAAATATTTCTTCTGTTCCACGGTCTTGGCGAAGGGATCCTCCATGTACCACCCCTCGTCAATCACCGCATACTTCCACCCGAACTGCTCCACCTCCGCCAGAACGGAGGTGTTGGCTTTGAAGTCGGCTTCGTCGATGGTCAGCCCATACGCATCCCAGCTATTCCAGCCCATCGGCGGCGTCGGAGCCAATGTTTGTGCGTGCGTTAGAGTAGCGGCAAGAATCACAACGGCAGCGATAGAGGCGAGAAAAGAAATAGTACGGGACATGGGTAAACGTATAGCACAAACTGCTCCGGTCCCGCTCTCGATCACTCGGTAGCGAAAGTCGGACGGTCACAGAATCGCCCGTCTGATCTCTGATCTATGCGCTATGCAAATCTCACCCGGTAACTCTGCTTCGCCTCCAGTTTCACGGCGACACTGCCATCGGCAAGCTCCCGCAGTGGGACCTCACCTCCAGCGGAGACGCTGCGAATCTTCTGACCTGCCGGCACGCGCAGGCGATATTCACTAGCGAACTCGGGCCGAACCGCCGCCGCCACTGCCTTGCCATGCTCCCAGCGCAAATCCACTTCGACAGCACCGCGCGCCTTCAGCCCTTTCACCTCGCCCTCAGCCCACGCCGCGGGTAACGCAGGCAGCAGGTCGATGACGCCGGTGTGGCTCTGCATTAGCATCTCCGCTATCGCGGCGGTGGTCCCGAAGTTCCCGTCAATCTGGAAGATCGATGTCTTCCCAGCTGGGTGCGTGTCGAACAGATTCAGATTGGTGCTGTGCTGCATAAGCATGCTGAGCGATTCCCACGCCTTGTCGCCATCGCCCAGGCGCGACCAGAACCCGATGGCCCAGGAGCGGCTCCAGCCCGTGTACGCGCCGCCCGCAGCCAACCGGCGCTCCAGTGATATGCGAGCGGCTTTGGCAAGCTCCGGCGTCCCCCGTGGCGTAATCTCCGCACCCGGATATAGCGGATAGAGATGCGACATGTGCCGCTGCCCCGGCGTGCTTTCGTCGAAGTCAACGGCCCACTCCTGCAACTGCCCGTGCTTGCCGATCTGATAAGGCAGCAGCCGCGCGCGCGCCGCTTCGAGCTTGGCCGCAAACTCCGCATCGATCCCCAGCGTCTTCGCCGACTCCATGCAGTTCGTAAACAACTCCCTGATAAGCGCCATGTCCATGGTGCAGCCCGCGCTCGTCATGGCCCGCTTGCCGTCTGGAGCCATGAAGTCATTTTCTGTGGACTCGGATGGACAGGTCGTCAAATGCCCGTTGCCGTCCTCGATCAGCCACGCCAGGCAGAACTCCGCAGACCCTTTCATCACCGGATAGGCCTTGGCGCTCAGAAACTCCCTGTCCCGCGTGAACAAGTAATGCTCGTAAAGATGCGCGCAGAGCCACGGCCCGCTCATGCACCAGTTGGCCCAGGTTGGCTGGCCTACGCCCATGCCCACCGGGTTCGCCGTTCTCCAGATGTCGATGTTGTGGTGCGTCACCCAACCCGGCAGCCCGTAGGTCTCCTGGGCCGCTCGCGCGCCGGTCTTGCTCAAGTCCCGAACCAGAGTCATAAGCGGTTCCGTCAGATCGCTTAGATTGCAGGTTTCCGCCGGCCAGTAGTTCATCTGGATATTGATGTTCGACGTCCAGTTCGAGCTCCACGGCGGCTGCACCTGGTAGTTCCAAATTCCCTGTAAATTCGCAGGCTGCGTCCCAGGGCGCGAACTGGAAATCAGCAGATACCGCCCATACTGGAAGTACAACGCCAGCAGCGACGGATCCGGCGCGGCAGCGAACTTGGCAAGCCTCTCATCGGTCGGCTGCGACGCGGCCCCTTCCACCCCGAGCTTCAATGAAACCCGCTCGAACAACTTTCGGTAGTCCGCCTCGTGCCGTTCCCGCAGCGCGGTGTAACTCTGCTTCAAGGCGGCGTCCAGTTGCCTCCCCGCGCGCGCACTGATTTCAACCTGCGCCGTATCCGGCTTTTGATCGAAGCCGCGATAGCCCGTGGCCGCGGTCACAATCACCGTGCATACCGCTGCGCCCTCGATCACCAGTTTGTTCCCCTGCGCGGCAATTCGCCCGCCTTCAACCCGTGCCTCCACCGCAGCGGCGTAGTACATCCCTTCGCCGGGCGCATCTGACAACACCACCGGATTTTCGCTGCCAGGATGCCCAGCCCCGGCAATATGCTTGGCAGCCTTGCCGGTGAGTAGCAGGCGATTGCCGCCCACGGCCTCAACCGTCTTCACCAGCGGTCCATCCAGCCAAATGGTGGCATTCAAAGCGCCCGGCTTGCTGGCTGAAACACGCAGCACAATCGCCTGGTCCGGCGCGGAAGAAAACGCCTTCCGCTCAAACTCCACTTCACCGACTTGATATCGCGTCCCTGCTATTGCAGATGCCAGGTCAAGTTCACGGCGATATTCCGTCACGCTGCCGGTGTGCATGCAATCGACATGCAAGCTCCCCATCACCTGGTAAGCCTCGGCAAAAAGCCCCTGCATTCTTTGGCACAGCTCGTCGGCCTTGTGATAGTCCTTCTCCACCATCACAGCCTGCCGCACCGCCGCCAGGTACTCCTTCGCATGCAGGTTGTTTCCATCCACCGGCAGCCCCGACCACAGGGTGTCTTCGTTCAGTTGCAGCGTCTCTTTCGCGGGGTCGGTTGGCGCCGGGCCAGTCTCATGATCTGACCTGGGGTCTTTAGGATCGGCGGGCGCCACCGCTCCGCCGCCATATACCATCGCTCCCAGCCGCCCGTTGCCGATCGGCAGCGCATCCACCCATTGCGACGCAGGCTTCGTGTACCACAGCTTCAGGTTGCCGGGCTCGCCATGCGCGGCCTCAGCCAATCCAAAGCGGCTGCCAAGTGACAGGGTTCCGGCAACGGTGGAGGCGGTAACGATAAAGCGGCGGCGCGTGAAACGGCCCATGGGGTATTTCCTTTCGTGAAACAGGGAACTGGCTGAAAGCAAATCTAAGCAACGGGCAATTGTATCGAACCGCCTGCCCCCCCTATCCGCGCACTTACAATTACGGCCATGAAGCTGCTTCCGCTCACCCGTCGCGAGTTTTTGCAAACCACAGCCGCAGCCGGCTCGCTTGCCGCACTTGCCCATGTCGTTCCCACCCGCCTCTGGTCTCAGGGCGCAGTTTCTGACCCGGTCCCCGCCTGGGCATCCAAGCCGATGCGCTGGATGCAGCTCACACTCGTTGAAGACGACCCCATCCACTACGACCCAGCCTTCTGGCTCGACTACTGCAAGCGCACCCGGTCTGACGGTGTCTGCCTTAGCGGAGGCGGATGCGTCGCCTACTACCCCACTGAGATTCCGTTTCACCATCGCAGCGCCTGGCTCGGCGACCGCGACGTTCTTGGCGAACTCATCGATGGCTGCCGCAAACTCGACATGACCATCTTGGTCCGTACCGATCCGCATGCCACCTACGACGACGCCAAGGCCGCCCATCCTGACTGGATCGCTGTCGATGCTGAAGGCAAGCCGCGCCGCCACTGGGCATCTCCTGAGATGTGGGTCACCTGCGCTTTCGGCCCTTACAATTTCGACTTCATGACCGATGTGCACAAGGAGATCATGACGCGCTATCGCGTCGATGGGCTCTTTCACAACCGCTGGGATGGCAACGGCATCTGCTATTGCGTCCACTGTATTGAGAACTTCCGCGCTGCCACCGGACTCGACCTTCCCCGATCGAAAGACGCCAAAGACCCCACCCATCGCGCCTGGCAGCAGTGGCGTCAGCAGCGTCTTTTGAGCCTTTTGGACCTCTGGAATACCTCTATTCGCGCCATCAACCCCAACTCCCACGACGTGCCCAACGGCGGCAACGTGGCCCTCAATACCATCGACGCTCTTGAAATCACCCGCCGCGCTCCCATGCTCGTCGCCGACCGCCAGGCGCGCAGCGGTCTCGCCGCCCCGTGGCTCATCGGCAAGGTCGCCAAGGAGTACCGTGCCGTGGTCGGCGACAAGCCCGTCATTGGCCTGTTCGGCGTTGGCCTGGAAGAGCAATACCGTTGGAAGGACAGCGTAACCAGTAGCGCTGAGATTCGAATCTGGGTTTTCGACGCCATCGCCAATGGCATGAGGCCCTGGTGCAGCAAATTCTCAGGCGTCCTGCACGACGAGCGCTGGCTGGCCGGCGTGGAAGACATCTACCTGTGGGCGGAGGAGAACCAGCACTACCTGACCCACCAAGAACCCCTGGCGCGCATAGGCGTTGTCTACTCACAGCAGACCGCTTGGTACTATGGCGGCGAGCAGGCTGAGGCCAAGGTCGAGAACTACGCTTTGGGCTGGTACCAGGCCCTGGTCGAGTCGCGCATCCCGTTTGAAATGGTGCACGACAAGCTACTCGACCCCGCCCACCTGTCCCGCTTCAAGACTCTTATCCTGCCGAACATCGCCGTGCTCAGCGATGCGCAATGCGAACAGCTTCGCGCCTTTGCCGCCGCCGGAGGCAGCCTGATCGCCACTCACGAAACCAGCCTCTACGACGAGTCCGGCGCGCGCCGCAGGAACTTCGCTCTTGCCGATGTTTTCGGCGTCGACTTCGCCGGCAAGTCCGAAGGCCCCATGCAAAACTCCTACATTCGCCTTGAGCATCAGGCCCTTGGGCGTCATCCGCTCTTTGCCGGCCTTGAAGACGCACCGCGCGTGATCAACGGAGTCAGCCGCCTTGAAGTGACACCCCGCCAGCCGTTCCCTGAAACCCCTTTCACCCTCGTCCCCAGCTACCCCGACCTGCCCATGGAGAAGGTGTACCCCCGCGTGGAGAAAACAGATATCTCCTGCCTGTATCTTCGCCGGCAAGGAGCTGGCCGCGTCGCCTACTTCCCGTTCGATATCGACCGTACCTTTTGGGAAGTGCTTTCAGCCGACCACCTCAAAATAATGCGCAACACCGTTCACTGGGCCAACCATGAAGCGCCGGTCTTTGAGGTCGAAGGCCCCGGCCTGCTCGATGTCACAGCGTGGCGCAACGCCGGTTCCATCACCGTGCATCTCGTTAACCTCACCAATCCCATGACGATGAAAGGCCCCTACCGCGACTTCTATCCCGTCGGCGCGCAAAGGGTCAAGCTGAGCCTGCCCGCCGATGTTCAGGTCAAACAGGCGCACCTGCTGGTTGCCGGAAAGACCATCCCCATGGAACGTTCCGACAATGTACTCACCGTTACGGTGCCTTCCATTCTCGATCACGAGGTTGTCGCCTTCGACCTCTAATGTCCTGAGTCAAAAGTTCGCATCACACTTGCACTGTCATCTTGAGCATCTTTACTCGCGGCAGCGCGTTACGTCCGGGGACGAACAGCCGCCGTCTACCTCGCAACGAAGCCCCGTGCCCCATCCATTCCGCGTTCTTTGCGAAATGGGTGGGACAGAACAACACTTAACTGGACCGTTCATTAGGAGCGTAGTCTGGCAGGCTTTTTGGCCAAACGGAGTCGAAAGATCTGCGGTTTCGATGTCCTGTTGATGCCACGAACTTCTGACTCGCCACCCTCGTTGCCAGATCAACGCGGGCTGCGGCCCCAGAGTGAACGTCGGCAAATGCCCGCTGGCTGACCGGCTTCGACCGGCCCCGCATGCAGCAAGATATCCAGTTAGCAGGTGCGTACTTACAGCTCGCGCGTTTTCGGTTTTGGCATAGACGATTAATTTGAAAAATAGTTTACCGATCGCCACAAATTTCTGCATAATATCTGAAACCAATTGCCCTAAAAAGCGTTGAGCGGCGCAAGCAAGCGTTAACTGCCGGATGGGAAGCTCTCCCGGCACGAATAATTTTTATTCCCTAGAATAGGGGTACAGCCTTATGTGTGGAATCCTGGGCTACACGCACATCTCGCGAGGGCTCCCTCCAGGTGTTCTATCTGCCGGACTTGCCGCGCTGATCCACCGCGGACCTGACCAGCAGGGCAGTTTCACCTCCCCTCACGTCTCCCTCGGCGCAACTCGCCTCCGCATTGTCGATCTCGATGGCGGCGACCAGCCCATGCAGAGCCGCGACCGCGACACCGTCATCGCCTTCAACGGTGAAATCTACAACCATCGCGAACTCCGCGCCGAGCTTGAATCCCTGGGAGCTTCCTTCCAGACCCGCTGCGATACTGAAGTCGTCCTCAATGCCTTCCTCCACTGGGGGCCGGCCTGTTTTGCGCGCCTGCGCGGCATGTTTGCCGTGGCCATCTGGGTCGAGTCCGAGCGCCGTCTTATTCTGGTCCGCGACCGCATGGGCATCAAGCCGCTCTATTACCGCCTTCACGACGGCGAGCTATGTTTCGGGTCTGAACTCAAATGCATCTTCGCTAACCCCGATGTTCCGCGCCGCATTGACCTTGCCGGGCTCAATTGCTTTCTAAGTCTCAACTACGTTCCTGGCCCCCTCACGCTGGTCGAAGGCATCACCAAACTCATGCCCGGGTGCCTGCTCGATTGGCAATTTGGGCGCGTCACCATCGGTTCCTATGTGCCACCCACAGCCAAAGCTCCCGCGCCAGGCTCCCTGGGCGAAGCCTGTGAAGAACTCGACGGCCTGCTCACGCAATCGGTGGCCGAGCAGCTGATTTCGGATGTGCCTCTGGGAGTGTGGCTGAGTGGCGGTCTGGACTCATCCGCCGTTCTGCACTACGCAACAAAGCTCTCGCCGAACCGGCTGAAGACATTTTCCATCACCTTTCAAGGCAAATCCTTCGATGAGAGCCAGTACATCAAGCAGGTGAGCAGCCGGTATGGCACCGACCACACCGAACTCGACCTGAACGATCACGCCGACCTCGCCGATGTCATTGGCGAACTCGCTTGGTACTCCGACGAGCCCAGCGCCGATGCCGGAGCCATTCCCGTCTGGTACCTGGCAAAGATGAGCCGCAAGGATGTAACTGTGGTCCTCAGCGGCGAAGGCTCCGACGAGCTTTTTGGCGGTTATCTCACCTACAAAGCCGACCGTTACAATAGGCTTTTTTCCAGCATTCCCCACAGTTTGCGCCGGATTGCGCTTAGCGGTGCGCGGCGAATTCCAGTCTCCGATGAAAAAATCGGATTTGAGTACAAGATCAAGCGTTTTCTGGAGGGCTCGCTTCTATCCCCTGAGGCTGCACACGTTTTCTGGAACGGCGCCTTCAGTGAGGAAGAAAAGCAGCGCTTTTTCAAGTTCGCTGACGCTGCGCCTTTGGACGCCGTACTCAAGCAGATGCGCCACGGCAGATCCATTGAACGTTTTCTGGACTTCGATCAACGCTACTCAATGCCCGATGCCATCCTGTACAAAGTAGACAGGATGAGCATGGCGCACGCCGTCGAGGTCCGCCCCCCGTTCCTCGATGATCGGATTGTTGCCTTCGCTGCGCGCCTGCCCCGCCGCTTCAAGATTTCCGGCATTGAGACCAAGGTGGTGTTGCGCCGCCTGATGCAGGGCTCGCTGCCCAAGGCCGTACTGCGGCGGCCCAAGGTTGGCTTCGATATTCCCATCCATCAGTGGTTCCGAAGCGTCCTGCGCCCGCTGCTCCTGGATACCCTGAGCGAGCGCGCAGTGACCGAAAGTGGACTGTTCCACTGGCCCGCCGTCCGCAGCATCATCGACGAGCATCTCGACCGCAAGGCCAACTGGGGCTATCACCTGTGGGGCCTGATGACACTTATTCTCTGGATGAAGCGATGGAACATCGAAGTGCCGGCTCGCCAACCGCTGGCCTTCCCTTCGGAGAGCGAGGTTTTTGTGGGGGAGCCATCCCTTCTGTGGCAGCCGGCTCCCTACTCCGCGCGGACCTCTGAAATCCCGCTCAGCTGATCGTCATCGTCCCTTCGCCAGCCGCTCCGCCACAGGCAGCCCGCCCGCACGCAGAATGCCCGGCACGTTGAAGTGCGCCAGATAGTCGGCGTCCGACGACAGCCTGGTCGCGTCCTCCAAATGCAGCGTAACCGGGAAATCGTTCACCGCGGCCGCAAACGTGGCCCACAACGCCGCATCCCCGCGTGCGTAGATCTCCACATCGCGCCTGTTTACGCGTGCATAAGCGAGAGCCGTAACAATGTCCTGAACCCGGGCCGCATCATCGGTCACGTTAAACGTCAGAAACTTCGGGCTTCCCGCGGCCATATCGGCGCGGCGCTCGATAGATGCGTCATCCGCTCCATTGGTAGGCGTCGCCGGCTCGGGTCCTTCGCGATCCCGGGGCGCCTTGGCCGCTCCGGTCTGAAACGTATCCAGCAGGAGCAGTGACCGGCCCTCTTTCCGCAACCGCTTCACAATTTCGCTTCCCAGCGCCGCCGCGGACCCGTCCGGATCTACGACGATAGCCATCGCGCCGGTTCCCTGAATCGCGATTCCCGGCACGCGGCCCTTCCACCCGGGCAGGTTGAGAACAATCGCCTGCCCATCGGTCTCGGAGATCACGTTGTCCGGAATTCCCACACCCAGCGTCTGACGAAGCCGCGCTCGCAGAAATACATCATCCTGTGCCTGCTTGTTCTGCTTCTCGGCAACAGCGCGCCACTCGTCGAATAAGCCGTTCAGGTCCAGGGCATTTGCCGGCAGCGGGTGGTTGGATAGCGCCATCATCTCTCCGAGCATCGGCACCGCAATATCGTGCTCGCTCAGCTCCCGTTCGGCACTCAGGCCTGGATTCACCTTTGCGAAGAACCGGTACACCGCCTCCCGACTCAACCGGTTGAAGTTGTGCACTTCATCGATCTGCACCACCTTCACCTCGTCTCCCCTGCGGTAGAGGTCGTATATTCTCTTGATCGCCGGATACTCCTCGTTCGGCACATTGTGCGTCCAGTCGCCGGTGGCCGAGACCACCAGCATCGGCTTGGGCGCGAACATGGCCGCAATCTCCACGTTGCTGGTATTCAGCCGCAGTCCGGGCGCGTTCTCGCACAGGTCGCCGCCCTGCATGATGGCCGAAACCATGTTCACCGGCGACGCAAACTGCACCCGGTCATCCACCGCCGTCAACAAGAATGCCTGGGTTCCGCCGCCGGAGGCCCCGGTGATGCCTACCCGGTTCGCATCCACGTCTTCGAGCGAGGCCACAAAGTCCAGCGCGCGAATCGAGTTCCACAACTGCAATCCCAGCGGCCCGAATGCCCACAGCCGCTGCGCGGCGCTGCCAAAGCGGTGGGGTATCTGGATTGTGTCCGTATACCCCACCATGTCGTACGCAAATGCCACGTATCCCTGCCGTGCCAGGCTGATTCCGAGCGATGGCCCGGAATAGAGCGGCTGGTTTTCAAGGCGTCCGTATGCCCAATGTCCATGAGGGTTCAGAACCCCCGGATGCTTCGCCATCCCATTCCGAGGCCGATAGAGATTGCCGCCCAGGTAGAACCCCGGCAGCGTCTCGATCAACACCTTCTCGATGGTGTAGTCCCGGGCCTCGATCTTTCCGAAAATTCTGGCGTGAAGCGGCATCTTCTCCGGCATTGGGCTCAGACCGGTCGAAACCAGGATCTGCCTGCGTAGAAATGCCTTCCGCTGCTCCCACGCCTCAAGGCTAGTGAATTCCGGCAGAGGCAAATGCGTGTTGGTCGTGACGATGCTTGTATTGCGCGCATCTTCTTCCGGCGCAGTATTGTTTTGCGCCTGTATCCTTCCGCCGCTTATCGCCGCCAGCGCGGCCAGCCCCACAGATGCCCGCAGACCCGCTCGAATGTACTTCCACGCATCTTTCATAAGCTCCTTCACTCTCTCCCGGGATAGCCGCATAAACAAAGGTCAATATCGGATAAATGTTGACCGGATGAACATCGTAATCGACCGCGAGAGTCCACGGATTGCACGTCAAGCCTCAGATTTTTCTGAAAGCAAATATACTTGAAGTAGAGTGAACGCGGTTTTGATTTGCTCTTAAAGGCGTGATGTGCATTTTTTTTCGACTGCTCAATGTGTTGGATATGTAGCATTTGTTCTCGGCGTTCTGGCTTTTTTGCAGAAGAATGACCGCCGGTTGAAGGCTCTCAACGCCACCGAGAGTCTGGTCTACTCGGTGCATTTCACCTTGTTGGGCAATCCTCCAGCGGCTGCCTGCGCACTGCTTTCCTGTTTTCGCTCTTTCTCGGCCCTCAAGACGCGCTCGCCGCTACTTGCCGCGGTGATCATCGTCGTGAATATAGGTCTCGGGTTCGTGTTTGCCAAAACCGGGGCAGGATGGCTGCCGGTCATAGGCTCGTGTTTTGCAACCGTGGCAATCTTCTTCATGCGAGGCATCCGCATGCGGTTGGTACTTCTGTTCAGTACGCTGTGCTGGCTGGCAAACAACATTGTGAGCGGATCGATCGGCGGCACCCTGCTCGAACTCACCATTACGACCGTAAGCATCGTCACCATAACCCAGATGCTCAAAGAGCGCACGCTCATCCGCGAGCCCGAGCTGAGCACTGATAATCAACTCAAATAATGAAATGTGGCCGGGAGCGGGCAGATCTGGACTGCCCGCGCCATGACCGAGTCGATTGCACGGCACTTCTTATACAGCTTCTGCCGGCGCTGCCGTGATTTCCAGATCCACATGCTGTGGGCCAAGGGTCGGATGGTAAGCCGTCAGCCGTACTTTGCCCGTCATCTCGAATGCTCTGATCCAGATTGCGCCCGTGCCTCCGACGAGCGCAAAGGGATTGTCGCCGATGATCTCCGCAGGTCCAACCAGCTGAAAGCGTATCGCGTCCGCGGCAAACGGCCGAATCGCGTCGAACTCGTCGGTTACACGCAGCACCACGCGGGTCGTGTCCGCTCCGTCGGCCACCAACGTCTTATCGTCCGGCAGCAGCGTAAACTTCTGGTCCACGCCCTTACCAGAGAAGCTCCGCGAGATGGCCTGCTTGCCACCGATAAATCCGTCTATCCGCAGATCTCCCCAGGGATTTATGAACTTACCCAGGTCCACCGTAAACGGCGCATATTTCAGGTGAGCGAATTCCTCGCGGTCCGGGTCGGCCTCGGCTACGAGTGTGCCGTTTACATAGAACTTGAGATGGTCGCAGTTCGAACACACCACGGCCTTTGTGAATCCAATGTTTTCGTCGCCGCGCGCCCAGTGGAACGCTGGCACCAGCACTACCTCTTCCTGTGGATCGCACTGCGACCGGTAGAATCCAGCCGCCGGCTTCGGTTCGCGGAAGATGTCCGTCACGCCGTGGTAGCAGATGCGGTCGCCAGAGCCAAAATTGCCGTGCGTGTTGTAGTCGAACGCGCACCAGCCGATGCCGCCCGCGTACTGCGGATTCGATGCCAGTTGATCGTGAATCCGTGCATGGCGCAGCGTATGCTCGCGCAGCCGCTCGATGTTGTCGATCGTTTTGGTCGGATAGGTGTGCCCGACGAATTCAGTATTCAGATACAGCGGATGATTCGGCGCCTTCAGTGGGAAGCCGAAATCGTTCATCGTGAATACGTCCTCCAGCAATTCCGAGTCATAGAGGTAGCGGATGCCGCCCGTCTGCCGCGTCGTGTCCAGCTTGTGCGCCAGCGCATTGGTCCGCGTGTAGAAGTCATGATCGTCCTGCGATTCGTTGATGCGCACTCCCCACAGAATCACCGAAGGATGATTCCAGTCGCGCCGGATCATGCGGCTCACATTGTCCACCGCGACCTCTTTCCAGGCCTGATCGCCAATGTGCTGCCATCCCGGAATCTCTTCCAGCACCAGCAGTCCGATCTCGTCGCAGGCATCCAGAAAATGCCGCGACTGCGGGTAGTGGGACGTGCGCACAATGTTGCACTTCAGGTTCTTGCGCAGAATCTTGGCATCCTGACGCTGTACGCGTCCCGGCATCGCCTGGCCCACCCAGGGGAATGTCTGGTGCCGATCCAGCCCACGCAGCTTCACCACTGTCCCGTTCAGCGAAAACCCCTGCGGCGTAAACACAGCCTCGCGGAACCCAATCCGTCTCATATCGCTGTCAACTACGTGCGTTCCCTTCAGCAGCCGAACCTCGACTCGATAAAGCTTCGGCGTCTTCAGATCCCACAGTGTGATGGCCCCCAGGGCGTCCAGGTGAAGAGTGCGCGGCACATTGCTTTCGTCCTCGCCGCCTGGCAACTCCTGCGACTTCCTGGCCACCAGCCGCTCGCCATCGTAAAGCGCCGCTTCCAAAGTCAGCCCGCTCTCCAGTGATTTGCTGCCGCTCTCAAGGAAGCACTGCACATCCAGCGTCGGCTTGCCGCTCAACACGTCCTTGGGCTGCGCAAACACATTCTCGATAAACGTGGATGAAACTATGCGCAGTGAGACCTCGCGGTAGATTCCCCCGAATGTCAGGTAGTCGATCTCATTCCCAAACGGAGGAATGTCGGCGCGCTCGGTCGAGTCCACTTCTACCGCCAGCACATTCTCATTGTCCCAGTCCAGGTGCTTGGTCAGCTCAAACGAGAACGGCGTGAACCCGCCCCGGTACTCACCCAGCAACGTGCCGTTCAGCCACACTGTCGAGGCCGTCATCACCCCTTCAAAGTCCACGAATACCCTGCGTCCCTGCGCAGCCGCGGGTAACCGGAACCGCCGCCGATAGATCGACACAAACCCGTACGTTTTCTCGTCGAAGCTGTGCCAGGGCAGCTGAATATTCGTATGCGGCATCGTGACGCGCGCAAACGCGCTGTCGTCGAACTCCCGCTCATGCGCTGCGGGCGTAGCCTTCGCGCTATACCGCCAGCGGCGATTGATCGGCAGCACCACGCGCCCTTTTGCGGCGGAGGCGGTTTGTGCGGCAAGCTCGGCTGCGGGCATTCCCTGCGCAACCGCCGAGGCGGCAATCATTGTTCCAGTGGTCTTCAAAAAATCCCGACGATCCATAACGCTCCTTGGCAAATAAGACTCTGGGCTCATGCAACTCAGGCTCCTGGTTTTATTTGGAACGCGTTCAAGGCTGGAATCTGAGGCAGTGAATATTGTATGCGTTTGCAGCCCTCCTTTCCCACCGCTTGCGCCCTCCTGTGTCCCTGCTTGAAGATGTTCCGTTGCGCACCTGAGAAGTTTTCCCGTAACCGGCCAGTGCCGTGCCCATTCCGCAAGGAGTTCCATGAATCGTCGCGATATGTTAAAGCTCTCTTCCTATGCCGTAGCCGCAGCTTCAGCCCCCGCGCTCGCCGAGTCCGCCGCAAATACCGGGACCATCGCCCGCTGGGACCACATCGAGATCGCCCTCCCCGGCCCCTCCGCCGGTAATCCCTTCCTCGATGTCACTCTATCCGCCGTCTTCCGTTTCAAGCACCGCACCGTCACCGTGCCCGGTTTTTACGACGGTGCCGGCAAGTACAAAATCCGCTTCATGCCAGACGAGCTTGGCGCCTGGGCCTGGACCACGGCCAGCAACGCCCCGGCCCTCAACGGGCAATCCGGCGCATTCCAGTGCATCGCCCCCGCGGTTGAAAACCACGGCCCGGTTTCCGTGCGCGACACCTTCCACTTCGGCTACGCAGACGGCGCGCCCTTCGTCGAGTGCGGCACCACTTGCTACGCCTGGGCCTTCCAGTCTGAGCAAACCCAGCGCCAGACCATTGAGACCCTCGCCGCTTCGCCCTTTAACAAAATCCGCATGTGCCTTTTTCCCAAGTGGTATCAGCACAACCGCCACGAGCCGCCCATGTATCCCTTCCCGCGCTCGGGCGAGGTCAACGACTACTCCACCTTCAATACCGACTACTTTCAACACCTCGACCGACTCATCATCGAGTTGCGCCGCATCGGCGTCGAGGCCGACCTTATCCTCTTCCACCCCTACGACAAGTGGGGCTATGAGTCCATGCCCGCCGATGTCGACGACCGCTATCTCCGCTATGTCATCGCCCGCTTCGGCGCCTTTCGCAACGTCTGGTGGTCGCTCGCCAACGAGTTCGACCTGCTGAAGAAGAAGACATCGTCAGACTGGGACCGATTTGCGCAAATCCTGGTGGCAGAAGACCCTTTCGGCCACTTGCGCTCGGTGCACTACTGCCATGTTCTCTACGAGTACAGCCGCGGCTGGTGCACCCATGCCGGAGTGCAGGACTCGCGCATGGAACTGGCTGCCGGCTGGCGCGCCGACTGGGCCAAGCCTGTTGTCTTCGACGAGTGCAAGTACGAGGGCAACATCGCCTCGCAATGGGGCAACATCTCCGCTGACGCCATGACGCGACGCTTCTGGATGGCGGCCGTGCAGGGAACTTACTGCGGCCACGGCGAGACCTTCCTGAACGAGAACGACATTCTGTGGTGGTCCCATGGCGGCGTACTACACGGCAAGAGCCCGGAGCGTATCGCCCTGCTCCGTACGCTGCTCGAAGAAACCATCGCCGTGGGGCCAGGGCCCATCGGATTTACCTACATGGGCGACCATCCGCTGTTTGGCGCGCGGCGGCCCAACGATTCCGTATGGTTCTACTACTTCGATGAACACCAGCCGGCTGAGATGACGTTTATGCTGCCGCAGGGGAAGAAGTATTCGGCCGAGCTGGTCGATACGCTGACCCTGGAGCGCACGCCTCTGCACGGCGAGTTCAGCGGCGAAATCCAGTTGAAACTCCCCGGACGGCCGTGGCTTTCGCTCTGGTTCCGTCAAAAGGCCTGACCCAGCGAATTCCCAGTCCGTGTACGATAAAGGTTCACGATGGCAAATCGATACGGCGAAGCAGCACTCATGGCGGTCCGTCAAGGACCCTCGGCAAACTCCGATCCACAAGCGCGGTGGGACAGCGCGATGGAGAGGTTGTACCCCACCAGCCCGGTGGCGCGGAAGAAGGGCAGTCCTCGGGGAGCATTCCTCGGCCTATGCGAAGAGGGCCTGGTCAAGGGCATTCCCGCAGGTCACTACGGCGCGGCCAATCGCCACAAGATGTATGCCGTGCGCGCCGCACGCTTTCTGATCGGAAGCGCGGAGCGCGTGTCCAGAAGTGCCCTGTGGAGTGCGGCAACAGAAAGCACGGATGAAAAGGAAAACGGCCAGATGGATGTCGTCCTTGCCTTGTGGAACAACAGCCTGATCGAACCCAAGCCCTGATTCTCCCTCTCACCCCATGCGATAAGCTGGTTGGGAGGTATTCTTGATGCGCTTGCACGTCTGGGGCCGCTTGGCCTTGGCATCGGTTCTGCTGGCTCTGGGGCTGGCCGCCGCTCAGCCTCTTTCAGGGCAGGGAACTGCCTTCAGTCCTGCGCTTCCTCTCACTCATGTTGAGAACGGTCCCAACTCAGCCAGGGCGCAAGGCCAGCACTATGTTGTGCTTGTCTCGCTCGATGGATTCCGCTGGGACTATGCCAAACGTGAAAAAGCCTCCCACCTGTTGGCCCTCGGAAAGCAGGGTGTCTGGGCTCCCGACGGCATGGTGCCCAGCTATCCGTCGCTGACCTTTCCCAACCATTTCTCGATCGTCACCGGCTTGTATCCGGAGCATCATGGCCTGGTCGCCAACAGCTTCTTCGACCCTGCCCGGCAAGCCCGATACGCCATCTCCGACTCTCAAGCAGTCTCCGATGGAACCTGGTATACGGGCACCCCCCTGTGGAGCTTGGCCGAGAGCCAGGGTATGCGCACCGCCTGCATTCTCTGGCCAGGTTCTGAGGCCCAGATCAGTGGATTCCGGCCCTCCTACTACGCCACCTTCGACTCCAAGACTGAGGCCACCCCCGCGGCCCAACAGGCGCGCATTGACGACGCCGTAGCCCTGCTTAGCCTTCCGATTGCGGATCGTCCTCATTTCATTACCATTTACTACTCCGAGCCCGACCACGAAGGCCATCAGTTTGGCCCCGATGCCCCTGAAACCCGCGCCGCCGAACTTAAGGTAGATGCGCTGGTTGGCAAGCTCAAGGCCGCTCTGGACGCAACCGGCCTGCCCATCAACCTGGTCGTGGTGAGCGATCACGGTATGATTCACGTGGACAGCGGCTGGATCACCCTCGACCAGATCGCTGATTTGACAGGGTTTGATGTGTCGGGTTCGCTGCTCTACGGCAAGACGGAAGAGGACCGCGCCCGCGTCTACAACCAACTCAAGAAGGCGTCCTCGCAGTTCGTCGTTTACCGCCTCAAGGACGTGCCCGCCAGCCTCAACTTCAACCAGAATCCTCGCGAAGGCGACCCCGTTGTCGTGGCTACCGGGCCCTATGCCATTCGTGCCCACGTACCGCCCGCGGGCAGGCAGGATTCGCCGCCCATCCCCGGCATGCACGGCCTCGATCCCGCCAGGATTCCAGAGATGAAGGCGAGCTTCTTTGCCGCCGGACCGGATATAGTTGAAGGAAAGACAGTTGCCCCGTTTGGCAACGTGAATCTGTACCCGTGGCTGGCGCACCTGCTGGGCCTTACGGCGCCCAGTTCGGATGGCAGCCTCAACGTTTTGGCCGGGACTCTTCGTGACGGCGGCGCCGAACCGGATGAAAAGCTTGGCAAGTAAAGAAGCAAGGAGCTGGAGACAAATGAGTTTGGTTCTTGGAATTGACGGCGGAGGCACCCGTACCCGCGCCTCGATCGTAGACGGCGAACGAGTCATGGCCCATGCCGAGGGTGGCTCCATCAAGCGCCTCCGTGTGGGTGCGGAAGTAGCGGAAAGCAACCTCCGTGAAATCCTCAAGGATGTTTACGCGCAGGCCGCCATAACCAGCGTAACCGCTGCTTGCTGTGGCGTCGCCAGCGCCAGCCTCCCCGGCATCCACGAGTGGATCAAGGCCGTTTTTCAGGATTTTGCTGTCGACCGCTCCGAGGTCGTAGGCGACGAAGTGATCGCCCTCGACGCGGCCTTTCAAGGCGGCCCCGGCATCCTGCAGATTGCCGGTACCGGATCAAACACCATCGGCCGGGCTGCGGACGGACGCCGTGAGAGCGCCGGCGGCTGGAGTTCCCGACTTGGCGATGAGGGCTCCGGCTATTGGATCGGCCTCCACAGCGTGCGCCGCGCCCTTCATGCGTATGACCGTGAGGAGCCGACCCAGGTTCTCAAGGTTGTGGGCGAAATCTGGGACGCACCTACCGTCGATGACATCGTCAGCATTGGCGATGCAACGCCCGGCCCTGACTTTGCCGCCTTGGCGCCCGCGATCAATGAGCTCGCTGAGGCAGGTGATCCTGTCGCCCTCGGAGTTCTGGCGCAGGCTTCGGCCGATCTGGTGGCTTTCGTGCTCCTGGTTCGCTCCAAACTCCTAAGCAAGCACAATATCCGTGGCGAGGTTCCAGTGGCATGGACCGGCGGCGTCATCGAAAAAATGAGGCTGGTGCAAGAGCCTTTCTTCGCTGGCCTCCACGCCGCAGCTCCCGATATGCCTGTCGCCAAGAGCGCCGTGGTCTCGCTTGAAGGCGCGCTGTGGCGGGCCAAGCGCCTGGCGCAACAGGCAGGCAACTGATCCGGCCCATCGACACTATAGATCCGCAACTAGCAACTGTTCGAGTGCCCCACCCATTCCCGCGTACTTTGCGGTAATGGGTGGGAAGAAGATGCTGTTGCTTTCTTGCCCGATCAAGAGTCGTCCAGCGACATCGCAGGCCTGCGTGGGGATGAAATCCTTGTTGCCGATCATCATCTGCTGACTTGCTATCCCTGCGCAGCAGGGACTGACTTGCCGCCCTTGTTTCAACCCCTTCACTTGGATGGTTGAACGTGCTGCCCTACCGGCCCTTGAGGGAACGCCCCTCCATCAGCACCATCAGGAAAAATGCCTTAAGCGACGGCAGCCGGTTGCCCGTGCAGGATGGACGCAACCAGCTTTCCTGTCTCATCGATTGCCACAAGGTCCGCCGGCTGGCCCACAGCAACGGTCCCGGCCAGCTTCGTGAGGCCCGTCATCAAAGCTGGGTTGACCGTGAGCAGCCGTAACGCCGATTCAAGCGGCAGACCTGTGTACTTCATAAAGTTCATCAGCGCCCGGTCAAGAGTAAGGACGCTGCCTGCCAGTACCCCTCGCGCCATCGCTCTGCCCTGAGCCACCTGAACCGGGAAGCCGCCCAATTGATACTCCCCATCGGGCATCCCGGCGGCGCTCATGGCGTCAGTCACCAGGATGGCGCGCTCCGCACCCTTGGCCCGGTACCACAACTTCACCAGCGCTGGGGCAGTGTGGATGCCGTCGCAAATCAATTCGGCATAGAGCGAATCGGTGGTCAGCACCGTGCCCAGAATGCCCGGTTCGCGATGGTCGAGCGGACGCATGGCGTTAAATGTGTGCGTCGCGCTCACAGCCCCTGCCTCAATCGCCGCGAGGGTCTCGGCTGCAGTCGCGTTCGAGTGGCCTAGGGAGACCCGAACTCCGCGCGCGGTAGCATGAGCAATCAACTCCACCGCGCCAGGCAGTTCAGGAGCCAGGGTCACCAGGCACACCCGGCCCTCCGCAGCCTCATAGAGCCGGTCAAAGGTGGCGATGTCCGGTGCGAGCAGGTATTCTGCCGGCTGAACGCCGCACTTGGCATGGGATAGAAACGGCCCTTCCAAGTGAATCCCAATCGGCCGCGCGATGGGTTTGTCCTGAGACTCCATCAAATCCGGATGTTCAATCACCCGGGCGAGTCCCGAAAGCGATCGGAGTGTCGTGTCGAGCGGCGCGGTCACCGTGGTCGCCAGGTAGCTGCCCGTCCCGCACATGGCCAGGAAGCCGCCAACGACGTCGAGAGCTTCAGGGCTGGCTTCCATGACATCGTGGCCGGCGGCGCCGTGGATGTGCACATCAAAGAAAGCAGGGGCCAGCGTTGCGTCTCGAAAATCGAGCGTCCCATCCTGAATGCGGACTGGAGCGGCGGCGCGGTCACGGCTGACAATCGAAGCGATGCGCCCGTTTTCGATGACGATCTCGGGGTTTTCCAGCAGGCTGGCCCCGTTCCAGAGCCTTTTCGCAATCATAATCGTGCGCATGGTTGGAATTATTGCAGGCATTCCCGGCATCCCGGAAGTGTCAGTTGGGAAAGCAATTCATCCATGACGCCGGCAGAGGGGGCTCAGTGAACGAGCGTGCTTCTATCGGTGACTATCGGCGCGTTCTGCGCTTGCGCGGCTCTGAGGGCCGCTTGCAGGGCCGCCACCTCGGCTCGGCAAGCTGTCAGTTGTGCGGAGATGGTCGCAAATTGAGACTTGAAGTGAATCTGGAGCTCGTCGATGGCTTCCTCCAGTCGGTCATTTGCCGCGATCTGCTCGGCATGGCTGGTCTGCACGGATTTCAGGTTCGGCAGCACGACTTCAGTAAGCAAGTTTGCGAGGGATGCAATGGCTTCGTTCATGAGCAGATTCTAAGCAGAAACCCGCTGAAGCACATCGTTACGGCTGGGGAACGTCGGTAATAGGCCGTCATCCGCAGCCGCGATCACACGTCGCAACCTGCCTTTCCAGAACAAAACAAAAGGATTATCTGTACTTGCGCAGAACCCCGAGCACCCGTCCCTGAATGGCGACTTGCGCGGCCGGGACGTAAATAGGGTCCATCTCAGCGTTGGCAGGTTGCAACCGGATGACATTGCCCTCGGTGAAAAAACGCTTCAACGTAGTTTCGGTCCCGTGAACCAGGGCCACCACGATTTCGCCCTGGCGAGCCGTACGGGTGCGCTCCACCAGCACATAATCGCCGTTGATAATGTGCTCGTCGCGCATCGAGTCTCCGCGGACTTCAAGCGCAAAAACATCGCGGTTACCCACCACATCGTGCAGAGAAATGGTCTCCGCCGTCTCCATTGCTTCCACGGGGAGCCCGGCAGCGATCCGTCCGGCCAGGGGAAGGCGGGCGCTCGAGCGCGTGCGCGAGCCCGGCGGCAGCAGGTCAATGGAGCGGCTGCGATTGTGCACCCGGTCCAGTAACCCCTTCTTTTCGAGGTTGGTAATGTGCTTGTGCACGGTGGCCAGACTCTTGAGCCCCATGCCGCGCGCAATCTCCTCAAATGACGGAGAGTAGCCATTGCGCGTCACAAACGACTCCAGAAAATCTAGAATCTCTTTTTGCCTTCTGGTAACAGCCATGGGCGCATTATAGCGAATAAAAAGCGAATTGCAACAACTCTTTTGGTGTGTATCAACTTGGTGCGGCCTGAAGCCGTTGGCAGCGGCGACCATTGTCTGCCGCGGTCGGATGTCACTCGCCGTCGCGCATGGGGCCCCCCAATATGTGCCGCGGCCTCTTACAATCAAGGCTATGATCATCGAGTCTTTTCCCGTTGGACCGCTGCAATGCAACTGCACCCTGCTAGGCGATGAAGAGGCCGGTGAGGCCATCGTTATCGATCCAGGTGACGAAGTAGGCCGCATCCAACACCGCCTCACCGAGCTCGGCCTGAAACTCAAACAGATCCTGGTGACCCACGCCCATATTGACCACGTAGGGGGAGCACTTCGGTTGAAGCGGCTCACCGGCGCACTGATCTTTCTCAATGAAAACGACTTGCCCCTGCTCAAGATGATGGAATCGCAGGCGGCATGGCTTGGCATTGCGCCCCCTGAAACTGCCCCGCCGGACGAGAGTCTCACCGATGGGCTGGTGGTGGGCCTCGAGCGCTATCCCGCCCAGGTGCTGCACACCCCCGGACACACCCAGGGTTCTGTCTGCCTCCATTTTGTTCCGCTCAAACTGCTGATTGCAGGCGACACGCTGTTCGCCGGTGGCATCGGCCGCACCGACCTGCCGGGAGGTAACAGCAGCCAGATTATGGACTCGATTCACTCCCGCCTGCTGGTGCTGCCGGACGAAACCACTGTCCTGCCCGGCCATGGCCCCACCACAACGATCGGAGAAGAGCGCGCCGGTAACCCATTCCTGCGCAGAAGATGACTTTGGAGTAAATTGTGCAAGCTTTTTATTAATAATCAGATAGGCTAAATACTTGATGCATCGCTTAAGGTAAACGGGTAGTCATGTTACCACCCTGATGGGTTCGAAGATAATCAACCAGACCGGTTACCCCGGTTCTGAATTCCGCCTCCGAGCCCAGCAGGCTGACTACCAGCCAGCCGGACTCCGCCATACCGAAGAAGTATCCTGGGTGCACCCAGACCCCCTGCTCCAGCAGGGCCAGCACCGTGTGTTCGTCCGTTTCGAGCGCCGGAATCCGGAGCACGGCATACCAGCCGCCTTCCACTTCCAATCTGCGGACAACTGGTAACTCGGCGAGCTGACGGTCAAGCTCAGCCAGGTTTGCCGCCACCCGCTGCCGAATCTGGTGCTGAATCTTATGCCGCCCCTCAAGCCATGCCGGAAGAGCGCACTGCACCGGAGCATTCATCGAGAGAAAGGTGTCCGCAATCACCTCGAGCCTTTCCAGGGCAGGCGCTTTTGCCGGTCCGGTCGAGACAATCCAGGCCGCCTTCATCTGCGGAAGGCCGGCGATCTTGCTCAGCCCGCTGACCACAAAGACGGGGACCCCCTCCAGCCCGGCGGCAAAACTCCAGGCGGTCCCGCTGGTTCCGTAGTCCAGAAACACCTCGTCTACGATCAGCGACAAGTTGAACTCGCGGCATAACCCGGCCAGCTCACCCGCCTCCCAGGGCTTGGTGAAGTGGCCGGTGGGGTTGTTCGGGTGCACCAGCACGATGGCCCGGGTCTCGGGGGTGATAGCTCTCCGGAAACCTTCCGGTTCAATCTGCCATCCCTGGTCGTAGACAAGCGGTACCGGCTTGATGCGGACATCGTCCAGCACCGCCAGAAAATCAAAAAGGGGATAGCCGGGCAGCGGCGCCAGAATCTCGCTTTCCGGGTCGCAGAGGAGCCGGAAAAGAAAACTGTAAGCCTCGCTGGTGCTCGTAGTGAGCACAATCTGGCTGGGGTCGAGAGCCAGGCCGTGGCTGGCATAGTAGTCGCATACAGCCTGACGTGCGCGCAGAATTCCCCGTGGTTGCGGGTCGTAGTCGAGTGCGGCGGGATCGGTCAGGGCCTCCAGCAATTCAGGACTGAACGTGAAGTCGCAACGGGTGGGATTCGAAGCCGTCAGGTTGGAGATGGGCAGTCCCGCCTGAGTACGCAGGCGGTGAGCGCGCGCCAACTCACTCTCTTCGGTGTTCCAGTCCGTTCTTCGAGAGAATTGCATAGACCCCATCCAGTCAAACCTTTGCTTGAACCAGTCTGGCCAGCCTTGACCATCACAGGGAGCGCCATCGTGCACAATGAATACAGACGCCCCTTTCCACGATACACGGGCACTCATCTGGAGGAGCATTGGGTCTTCGCGCGGTTGTCTTCGACTACGGAATGGTGTTAACTGGACTACCGGACCCCACGGCCTATGCCGCGCTGTTACACATCACCGGGCTCAGCGCCGATCACCTCGATAGCTTCTATTGGAAAGACCGACACGCCTACGACGAAGGCAAGCTTACGGGCATCACCTTTTGGCAGAAGCTGGTCCGCGATGCCGGCCTGGTTCTCCCCCCGCCCGCCATTGAGGAGCTGAATTCCTGGGATGCCCGCATGTGGACCACGGTCAATCCCGCCATGCTGGCTTGGCAGCAGGTACTCAAGCAACACGGGCTTCTGACGGCGATCCTCTCGAACATGGGCGACAATGTGCTTGAAAACATGAAGCGCGAGTTCGATTGGCTTCCTCGCTTTGACGTTCTGGTGTGGAGCTATCAGCTCCACATGGCCAAGCCCGACCCCTCTATCTACCTCTACACGCTGAAAGAACTCGGCGTCCGCGCCGGGGACGCGCTGTTCATAGACGATAAACTGGTGAATATCGAGGCGGCTGAAGCCCTGGGTATGCGGGGGCTGGTATTCACGACGGTCGAACAGTTGCGCCGGGATCTGGTTGCGGCAGGCCTGGACAGGGAACTGCCGCTCCCTGTCTGACACCAGGCCCTATAGATCCGGCTACCGAATACTGTTCGGATGCCCCATCCATTCCCGCGTATTTTGCGGGAATGGATGGGAAGAAGATGACCTTGTTTTCTTGCTGGACCACGAAAGCAAATTGCAGGATTACGACGCCATTCCCAGCCCAACTAGATTGGCTGCCAAAATGATGACGGCAATGCCCGCCCAGAGCAGCCGTATGGGACGGCTGTTGACTCCGGCCCACTCGCCCAGGGCCAGGCCCACCAGACCGCCGCAGAGAACGTAGCCGCTCATGTGCAGCATCCAGTTCACGTGCGCCAACCGCTGGGGAATGTTGGCCGCGCCCCAGGCATAAAAGAAGAACTGCAGGTACCACATGATTCCGCCGGACGCGGCCATGGCGCCGTTCTTGAGCAGCTTTGAGCTGGAGATGGCCAGGTCGGCGCGCAAGGAGAGTTCCCGCTTATAGGCCAGGCGGATGAAGCAGTAGCTCAAGTTGACGATGGCTCCCCCACCCATGATCAGGACGTAGCTGGGGAGCGCGGCGTACAGGGGGTTGACGCCCAGGTGAAGCGCCGCATCCTTGATGGGACCAGCCGAGTCGATGGCAAATGACATGCCCGAAGAAAAGATGCCGCACATGACAGCCAGCGCTAGACCCAACTTTACGTTGAACTCGCGGACTTCGCTGCCAAGCTGAAGCTCTTTTTGATGGCCGGCGTAGGAAACAATGGCTACGCCCATCAGCGCAACTATCACTCCAGACATGGTCCAAAGGCCGCTCGTGGTTGTGAACAGCACCAGGAACTGTCCGTGGAGCATGGGCGGAACCAGGGTGCCGACCACCAGGGTAACGCCAATGGCGACGCCGATTCCCAGCGACATGCCCAGGTGGCGCATGGTCAGGCCGTAGCTCACATTGCCCACGCCCCACATGGCGCCGAACAGGGCGACCTTGACCATCAGGGCCGGGCTGAGCGAAGCGTAGAAAGCATGAAAGTCAGGAAGCAGGAGAAAGCTGATCGAGATGGGCAGAAGAATCCATGAGAAGAAGCCTGCAACGGCCCACGTGGTCTCCCAGGACCAGTTCTTTACTTTTCCGATAGGCGCATAAAACGACGCGGCGCAGGCCGCACCCACCATGTGCCATCCGATTCCAGCCAGAATTGCTACCGGCATTCAATCTCCTTTTCCTCATGCTGCCGGCAAATACAAGGATTC
>Ga0114951_10001662_pt1 | contig 26844 bp, 16 predicted proteins | sample AM7aDNAmetaG_FD_88677 | JGI IMG/M metagenome (GOLD analysis project Ga0114951, IMG submission 88677) | Freshwater microbial communities from Finland to study Microbial Dark Matter (Phase II) - AM7a DNA metaG | ecosystem: Environmental > Aquatic > Freshwater > Lake | place: Finland: Lake Alinen... | reverse complement strand
GGAATTGTAAAACGAAATTTCGGAACTCCCGTCGGCCTTTATTTCTGCAATAAGCTGTTGAAACATTTTGCCGTTTAGCTTAAACAAGACCGGGGCATTTTTAAAAGCAACACCCATCTTTTCAGGCGTTTGTGAATGTCCAGCGAATGTGCAGGACAGGATTAATACCATCAGTACAAAAAGGTTCTTTTTCATATGATTTGCTAATTAATTAATTAATATTCAGACTTATAATAAAGGTTGCTTACTCCCTTGTCCAGCGAGGTGGCCACTGCAATTCCCCTGTTGTCTTTTTTATCGACCGAACAATAGAAGTGATAAACAACGCCTTTCCATTTGACAACACAAGGTTTGTGTGCATAAACTTCGTCATAATTTTCGGAAGGCTTGATCAGGTCATCGCCTGTCCAGTCGGTCCAGTTGACAAGGTCGTAGGAGCAGGCAAAACGGTCGAAGGCATCTTTTCTCCCCTCTGGCCAGAAGGCCCCAAAATAGAACATCACCCAAAGATCACCCATCTTTTGAAGGGTTGCATCGCCAGTAATGCCCCGGTGATGGTTCAGGACCGGATCTTTGAGGAACCGTTTCCAGTTAAGCATATCGTCCGAAACGGCCATGCCAATCCGCTCAGCACCTTTCTTGCTGTTTAAACTGTCACCATTGGCGTTATAGTACATCACAAATTCGTGGCCGGTGAGTTTCTGCTTGTCCCAAACCACGGAACTTTTGTATTGTGTGACATTTTCCCACCAACGGACATCCTTGTCGGTACTCGCCAAAACTGGGTGGTCAAAAAGTTGCCATTCATGTACGGTTGAAGGATCTTTTTCTGTAAATGCCATTCCGATTGAGAGTTGTCCAGCTTCATAGCCCCGTTTGTTCCCGCCAAGGTACGACATCCAGTGTTTTCCATTGTAATCGGGCCATTGATAACTTCCTCCCCATTCAGGGTCCTGCAATGCGATGTATCCGCCTTTCTGGTTGCTGTCCCACCGTGTGGTATCGGCAGAAAATGAGAGGATTGGCCCCATGGTTTCCCAATAGAGGAGGTTGTTGCTTTTGGCCAGCCAGGTTTCGTAGCCCCGGCCGTCATAGACAATATAGGTCATATACCACATTTCACCTTTGCGGAAAATGGAGGGGCAGTCCACCTTTTTCTTCGCGGTTGGGGGAACCAAGACCAACCCATATTTAAAAGGGGTCTTCACCTCTTCGTAAACTTTTTGCATTTGGTTGGCGGGAACAGGGGTAAGTTTGGGTTGGGCCAATGCGGTAGTAAGTTGGACGAATAAGGCATTTATGACAATTAACAGAATGGTTTTCAGCATTATAGAATCTCTAGTAAGTTAATTAATTAATTGTTATTTCAGAATAAGATGATGTAAAACCAATGATGTTTATCCGCTACGCGGAAAACGACATGAATATCCGCTGTTTCTCTACAATACTTTATCAGCTACGCTGAAAATACCCTGCAAAAGATTGATTATTAATAACATATATCACTCTGATGAAATTTCCCTGCAAGAGATTCAAAATTGCCGAGCTTCTATCACTCTACTGAAATTTCCACCAAGAGATTGAATATTGCAGAACTTCTATCACACTTCTGAAAATTCTCCGTAGGAGATTCACTATTGTAGAAAAAGAAAGATAATAACAGGGTTTACCTCGTAGAGGTTAAACTTGATGGACCCTTTAATATTCGTTCCATTTTTACCTGATTTCGGATTTGCGGATGGCTTTTACGGCATCGATCATCCCCATAAAGCCATCGACGGGAACATAGCCGGCTATCGAATTTCCCGAGCCAAGGCCATACCCGTTGGTTGAATTCCTGAATTTCAAACCTTTATCATAAACAGTTTTAAAAACAACATCATAGTTGTTGAGGCAGATCGTGTTCACATCGATCCCGCCAAACACGCCAATCCGCTGACCATAAAGCTCGATCCATTTTTCAAAAGGGGCGATCTCATCTTCATTAGAATGTTTTGCATCAATGCCCAATGCGATGATTTCATCCATAATTTCAAAAATATTTCCACAACTGTGCAGGAGGAATTTCTTGCCTGAGGCATGAATGAGGTCGATAACCCGCTTGTATTGTGGAAAAATATGGTCACGGATGGTTTGTGGTTCAAGGAGTGTGGACGATTTGAACCCCAGGTCATCGCCCATACGATAAAAGACAAACAGGTCATCGTAACGTTTGATCATTTCCGACCATAGGATTTCGTACAAATCGCCGATTTTAACAAAGAGGTCCCTGAAAAGATCGGGATCTGTATATTGCAGTGTGGCAATGTATTGGTAACCAACCAAGTCTTCGCTCGATTCAAAAATCCCATATCCGCACCCACCGAAAGCTTTCATCCCGGCAGGCAATGCGTTTCTGATCGCCTCAAGATGGGGCGTATAGGTTTTCCAGAAGATCTCCGGGATTTCGTCCCACGGATAGGTATCAAAATCTTTCCTTGTTTGAATTGGCCCCAACATTCCGCCCATAATGGCACCGTGACCTGGGATAATGTCACAGATGGCTGCTTCATAATCGAAAGCATCGTAGGTCATCGCTTTCCAGAAACCAATGATCTGCCGGTAATAATCCTCATAATCAGCAGGTTTTGTTCCCTGCAAAGTAATTTCCCGGCCCAATACTTTTTCAATAAATGGCTTATCAATATGGTGCTCATAAATGGGCAACCTTTCTGGACGTTGGTTGTACAACACTTTTTCAATCTGCCGGTAATCAGGTTCAAAATCCATAGCCTTGCGATTTTAGTTTTTAACTCAGAAGAATTGGTCAATCAGACTACAAGTATAATTAAATATTTTTTGGTCTCCAATAAAACAGAGGTTGTAAATTAAGTTTGCCAAACCCTGATTCTGGTATTTAGGTGATGAATATCAAAGATAAAGGATCAACCCAAACAATTAAGGTGATGATGAGGAAATGATTTGAAAATTTGAAAATGCCGTAGGGGCGGACCTGTGTGTCCGCCCTATACTTTTGTATAAACCCTATACTTTTGTATAAACCTTTTCCTTTTGTGTCCGCCTTTACCTGATTGTTCCATCTTTTTCTATAAAATTGTTCCATACTATTGAACCCTTACCCCCTTTCAAACGAGGGGTATTAAGAAGAATACCTTATCATATCACAAAAACACCTAACTTTCAACAGGGTACCATGAAATATTTGTGAATATGGGTGTATTTTTTTCTGGAATTTGAAAACAAATGTACGACACAAAACCTTATATATTTTTAAATTTAAAATTTCATCCTATGAAAAACGTAATTCTTAAAAAATGGGTGCTTTTATTGGCATTTTTGTTTGTTGGGTGGGGGGCAATTGCGCAAAGAAAAATGCTTTTTCTAATTGTGCTGTTGTTTGCGGCATTTGGTTTCAAAGCTTTGGCACGGAACGGAAATGAAGTGAGTAACAAAAGGCAAAATGCTACTAATCAAGCCCTAACCCCCCTGGCACAAGTTCTTAACAGCGATGGTACAATAAATCAGAACTCCAATGCAATCGGCAGTTTTGATGTAAACGGTTACCAAATGACCTACGCTGCTAACGGCGCCCCTGTATTTGAGTTAAAGGGAGGCATTACAGGCGACGAAAACTGGAGCGACCCATTCCCCGGACCTTCCGGTGCCAACAATGTTGTTTATGCAATTGCAAAAGATGCTTCCAATAATATTTATATAGGAGGCTCTTTCACTGTAGTATGTGGTGTGGCTGCAAACTATATAGCAAAATGGAACGGCTTGGCATGGTCGGCTCTTGGAAAAGGGATGAATGCCCCTGTATTTGCATTGGCCATCGACGGTAGCGGAAATGTTTATGCAGGTGGTGGGTTTACAACAGCAGGTGGATTTTCTGCAAAATATATTACCAAATGGAACGGTTCGGTATGGTCGGCTCTTGGAACAGGTCTGAATGGCGAGGTTGGAGCATTGGCTATTGACGGTAGCGGAAATGTATATGCAGGTGGCAGTTTCACAACAGCCGGTGGTGTTGCTGCAAAATATATTGCAAAATGGGACGGCTCGGCATGGTCGGCTTTTGGAACAGGCATGAATAATTATGTTTACACATTGGCCATTGACGGTAGCGGAAATGTTTATGCAGGTGGTGGGTTTACAACAGCAGGTGGTGTTGCTGCAAAATATATTGCAAAATGGAACGGCTCGGTATGGTCGTCTCTTGGAACAGGCATGAATAATTTTGTCAGTGCATTGGCAATTGATGGTTCCGGAAATGTTTATGCAGGTGGTGGGTTTACAACAGCAGATGGTGTTGCTGCAAAATCTATTGCAAAATGGAACGGCTCGGTATGGTCGGCTCTTGGAACAGGTCTGAATGGCGATGTTGGAGCATTGGCTATTGACGGTAGCGGAAATGTATATGCAGGTGGCTATTTTACATCAGCAGGTGGAGTTGCTGCAAATTATATTGCAAAATGGGACGGTACAGCATGGTCGGCATTTGGAACAGGAATGAATCAGGTGGTTTACGCATTAACAATTGACGGTAGCGGTGATGTTTATGCGGGTGGTAACTTTTTATCAGCTAGTGGAGTAGCTGCAAGCAGAATTGCAAAATGGAACGGCTCGGCATGGTCCGCGATTGGAAAAGGTATGAACAATTATATTAATGCATTGGCAATTGATGGTAGCGGAAATGTATATGCAGGTGGCAAATTTACAACAGCAGGTGGTGTTGCTGCAAACTATATTGCCAAATGGAACGGTTCTGTATGGTCTGCTCTTGGAACAGGGATGAATGCCAGTGTATTGGCATTGGCCATTGACGGTAGCGGAAATGTTTATGCCGGTGGTGGGTTTACAACAGCAGGAGGAGTTTCTGCAAACAAAATTGCAAAATGGAACGGGTCTGTTTGGTCTTCACTTGAAACGGGTATGGATAATACTGTCGAAGCATTGGCAATTGACGGCACCGGAAATGTTTATGCAGCTGGTGCGTTTACAACAGCCGGTGAGGTTTCTGCAATCAGAATAGCCAAATGGGACGGCTCGGTATGGTCAGCCCTTGGAACTGGGATGAATAATTATGTTCATGCATTGGCCATTGACGGTAGCGGAAATGTTTATGCCGGTGGTGGTTTTACAACAGTAGGAGGAGTTTCTGCAAACAGAATTGCCAAATGGAACGGCTCGATATGGTCAGCACTTGGAACTGGGATGAACAGTGATGTTTATGCATTGGCCATTGACGGTAGCGGGAATGTTTTTGCAGGTGGCGGTTTTACAAACGTAGGTGGAGTTTCAAATACAGCGTTTATTGCAAAATGGAATGGCTCGGCATGGTCTTCACTTGGTACTGGTATGAGTAGTCATGTTTTGTCATTGGCAATTGACGGTAGTGGAAATGTTTATGCAGGTGGTGTGTTTACAGAAGCCGATGGAGTCCCGGCAAACCAAATTGCAAAATGGAACGGCTCAGCATGGTCAAACTTAGGTTCAGGCACAGATGGTATCCTAACAGCTATTAAAACTTACAATAATTTGGTTTATTGTGGTGGTTATTTTTTGTTTGCGGGTGGTAAAAATTCTGCCTATTTTGGTAAATATACTGAACCTATTACTTTCCTTTACTGGGACGGCTCCGAAAGCAGGGACTGGAGCAATGCCGCCAATTGGAGCGGCAACACAGTCCCCACAGCAACGGACAATGTGGTTATCCCGGATGTGGCCAACGACCCGATCGTAAACCTTACCGCTGCTTCCCCGGCCATCTGCAAAGACCTTACCCTCCAGGCGGGAGCCATACTTACAATTCCTGCGGGCAAAGCACTTGCAGTAACCGGCACATTGACAAACAATGCCGACATCGCAGGTTTGGTTGTCCAGTCCACATCCGATGCTTCCGATGGGACCGGTTCGTTGATCAACAGTACGGCGGGTGTGCTTGGGACTGTGGAACGTTATGTATCTGGCGATTACTGGCACTTGATTTCGCCGGCAGCAACCGCAGGGGAAACGGTCGTCGGTTTTGTGGGTATGACCCAAAACGACAACCGTGTCGCACGGAACGGCAACAATTATGCCCTCGCCCCATGGCTCGAAGGAACCGGAAAATGGGATTATTATAAAGTTGCGGGGTCCAACAGCGGCCTGTTTGGCTCCCCTGCCCAAGGTTTCCAGGTACTTCGCGCATTTGGTACCGGCACCGGGAAGGGAAATAATGGCGATAACGGCAAGTTGACCTTTAAAGGAACACTTGCGGGGGCTGGCCAAAACATCGCGGTCACCAAATCGGGTTACGGTTGGAACCTGATCGGCAACCCCTACCCATGTGCGTTGGATGTTTCAGCTTTCATCGCGGCAAATACCGGACTTCTCGATCCAAGTTATCAGTATATCTATGTGTCAAATATTTCAGACGTAACAGCTTATGGCTATGTCCCAAACACCGCAGGGCTTAAACTGGCCCCGGGCGAAGGTTTCTTTATCAGGACAGTGACAGGTGGCGGGAAGGTCAGTTTTACCACTGACATGAAATCAAGCATTTCTGCTGCTTTCAAAGCTGTAACGATTGACAATCCAACCATTCAATTGACCGTGGAAGACGGCAACGGGAAATTAGGGACAACTGTCCAATACGTTGGTGGTGCGACCAAAGGGCTCGACCCTGGGAAGGATGCAGGTCTGTTCAATGGTACAGCTTCATCTTTCAGCCTGTTTACAAGGTTGGTTGAAGACAATGGGGTTAACTTTACGATACAGGCCTTGCCCGACAACAACCTCGAAAGCATGGTTGTCCCAGTTGGACTTGTTGCGGCAAAAGGTGCCACTGTTACTTTCAGTGCCACGGCTGCCAACCTCCCTGTCAATTATAAGGTCTATCTTGAGGACAAGGTGACAGGTGCATTCACCCAATTGGACGGGTCCAACAGTTCTTATACAGTATCGCTCGAAGCTGCAAGCAACGGGACAGGAAGGTTCTACCTGCACACAAACGAAATTGTCTCTGCCGTTGACAATGCGCTTCTTGTTGAATTTAAAGTTGTCCCAATTCCCGAACAGCATTTGGTCAGGATTATTGGCAATTTTGAACTTCCTGCAAGGGCGATGGTCTATGATATGAACGGAAAATTGGTGGCAACATCGGCACTTACGGCACAAATTGAAAACGCCATTGCACTGAACAATTGTAATACAGGTGTTTATCTATTGAAGGTCGAATCGGGAAAGGGAGTGGAAACGAAGAAGTTCAGTTGGAAGCGGAAGTAGTGGCGTAGAGCGAGGGGCTTGGGGCAAGGGGCATATAGCTTTGAGCATAGAGCTTCTGGCTTCGGCTAGCTTCGGCTACGCTCAGCTACCGCCGCTCAGCCACGGTCTATAAGTCGGGGTAAAGGGAAGAACAGTTAAAGATATAAAACTAAAGATATGAAAACCAACATAGAAGGAAAAGAAGTAGAAAAGGGGACAAGCATCAACCGAAAGGAGGCCCTTAAAAAAGCTGGGAAATATGCTGCCTTCACGGCTGCTGCCGCCATTGTCCTGTTGTCGCCCAAGGAAGCGCAAGCAGATAGCACAACGCCTGAAGGCAGGGGAGCAGGATATTGAAGCACAATGTCATTTCTAATGATTTGAAAATGTATCAATTTGAAAATTTGAAAAAGATGTAGAGGCTGTTCTGTGTGTCCAGCCTTTTAATGAAAAATCGTTACAAACGACAAGCCATCAACCCCTCGTTAAAAACGAGGGGAATTGAATTTGAAAATGCGTGGGGGCGGACCTGTGTGTCCGCCCTTTCCTTTTGTGTCCGCCCCTTTCCTGATTGATCCCCCTATGTGCCTAATTTTTAACCTATGTTCCTTATGTGTTTAAATATCTAATGCATTGGAATATAGAAATTCAAAATCATCCTAACTTTTAATATGGACAATCATCTTAAATAGAAGTTTTGATTTGTTGACGTAAAACCTCAATATATCAAATATGACATTTTGAATTTGGAGTTTTTTCTGGCTAAATAAATCAAAAAAAAGCACCACCGGAAAACCGGCAGTGCCCCTTTTATAAAAAATTCTGAATTACTGAGCTACATTAAGATGTGCATATTGGTCAGCAATCCTATATTCGTATGCAACAGAAACGCCAGGAACGATGGTGATCATCTGGATCATACCGTAATAGATGTCTGTAGAACTGGCACCATTTACGATCTTGAAGATGTAATAGGGAACACTTGGATCAGCAATATTTGTTGATATTCCTGCGGCAAAGGCAGCTTTTGCTGCATTTACGCTGTTTCCATCATACAATGCTTTTGTACCAGGCACAAAAGTGATGCTCTTGCCACCAACGGCCCAGGCTGTGCCACCATGGAGATTAAGCGAGCCACCATCCATCGCAATAATTGCGTTTGCATCGGTTGCTGAAACTGCAGAATTGAGGAATAAATTCCTACCTGCTGATGAACCGCCAATAGTTGTGGTAGCCGATTTTTTCAGGAAGAAGAAAGGATCGCTAACAACAACTTTGGTCGTGGCAACTTCTGAATAAGCCCCAACGGTAGCAGAAAACTGGAAGTACATGGTGTCTTTCCCTGCAGTAAAATCGCTTCCTGCGATTGGAACCTGGAACGGGTTTGATGTAAATGGTCCAGAAACCGTTGACCAACTTGCCAGGGCACTGTTCCTTTTTTGTACAACGAGAGAACCCGCATAAGCTGCAATCTTTGGTGCAACGGTAACCTTAATGTAAGCAGATTCAGGAGTACGGACAACATTGACAGTTTTGCCTGTTGATGACATTGTAGCTCCAACGGTCATTGCGCTTGTGAGCGTAATCGTTGAGATATAACCGCTTTCGGTTGCCCCCGCGAGGGTAAAGGTAACATAATCACCTACTGTCACCATTTGGGCTTCAGCCCTTGTATAGGTAATCGAAGTGGTAAGACCTGAACTGACAGTAGCTGTCTTGGTCGTACCTGCCAAAGGAAGGTTTTGCTTGGCACCTGCGGCATCCCATGAAGGAACCTGCAACTTCTCCAATTGTGCAGTCATTACATCGCCCGATTTTGCGTTCGGCAAAGTTGAGTTGACTGTAAAGCTGGCATCCAAAGCGGTAATACCCGCAGTTGTCGTTGTTGACACAGTGGTAATGATTGCTTTACCACTAGCATCTTTGGGAATTTCATAATAGGGTTGTTTCGTACAACTCATGATTAACGCCATTGAACTGATTAACGTTAATAATATGATTTTTCTTGTTTTCATATTTGCAGAATTAATTATTAAATTAATAGTTCCGTTTATTGTCCTACTTGTTTTGGAAGATACCCAAAGCTCTGTAAGCACTTCTTGTTGTTCAGGATCTCACTTCCAGGCATTGGCGAGATCAAGTTCATCGGACCGAATGAGAAGCTGAATTCACCAGCTTTATGGCCAATGAAATCGTGGATTCCTGCAAATGTACCAGATCCATCGATAAGGCACATCCTGGTACGGCGCTGATCCCATAACATTTTGCTCTCGAAGATCAATTCATAGGCACGTTCGGCCATAATTTCCTTCAATGAAATGTCGGATGCACGGTATGTAGGTAACAAGGCTCTGGTTCTGACTTCGTTGATCCCTTTGGTAATATCGTCATCTGAAATAGCATCACCCAACGTCTTTAAAGCCCAGTTTACCTCGGTAAGCTGTAAAAGGACATCAGCATAACGATAGAATGTCCAGTTCAATCCTGATTTTGCAGTGTTTTTAATCGCGTCCGTATCATACAGTTTGTACAGATAAGGCCTGTCAAATTTTGGGGCAGGACTCTGGGTAGGGTCATACTTGGTTGAGAGGTTGTCTGTTGTAAAGAAAAATTGCTTTTCCTGAACGCGCTTATCAGCAGGATTGTATGAATTGATATAGTTCATACTTGGGATAAAAGTCCCATTTTCGTCACCATACATCGAAATATGGCTGATCAAAGGCAAAGCGCAAGGGATTTCCCCATTGTTTGTAACCCCAGACAAATACTGGGCCTGGAAGATAAATTCACCCTGGTTGTTCTTTGAAGGATTACGCAAATCGTCATAGGTACTACCAGCAAGGCTCCATTTTCCATAAAGGATATCAAGCTGTGCCTTTGCTTTTTGCAGGAATACCTTACCAGTTGCAACAGGATAACCTTTCATTGTCCATGCACCGCTAACGCAAAACTCTTTGGTTGGGGTTGCATTGACTTCCTGATAAGGATAACCGGCACAAGTGAGGTAAACATCGGCCAAAATTGCCCTTGCGGAATATTTCGTGATGCGCCCGTTTGTCGATTTGGTATCGGTCAAACTACTTGCGATCGCAAATTCAAGGTCAGGGATAATGACCTCGTCATAGATCTTCTTAAGGGAAGTCCTTGGCAATTCAGCATCTGCCACATTTTCAAGGATCTTTGTGATCTGTGGCACATCACCCCAGTAACGGACAAGGTTAAAATAGTACCAGGCACGCAAGGTCTTTACTTCACCAAGGGCTTTTGAAATTTTGTCGCTGGCAATCCCTGTCATCCCTTCGATCATCTGGATCGAGAAATTGGCATCCCTTACACCTGTAAACCAGTTGTTCCACTGATTGTTAAAGTCGTCAAGCAAGTCACCCGATACCTGGTTGGTCTGGAACCTCCAATATAAAGCGTGTGCTTCAACAGTCCAGGCTTCACCTGTTGGGAATTCAAGGGTTTGTGGGAGGTTGTTGCCCCAGTCGGTTGCTCCCCCGGTCCAGTTGGGCAACTGGCGATATGGCCCCATTGTCAAAGCAGTAAGGTCCTCATCGCTGGTGTATGTTGATTTGTCGGTAAGTGACCCTGTAGGCTTTTCAACAAGGAAATCCTTACAGCCACTAAACCCAATCATGAGTGCGGCTAATAATATGAAGTATCTCATTACCATACTATTTTTATTTTTATTTTCCATAATCATAATTTTTTTAGAATTTAGAAACTGACGTTAACTCCAAAGGAGTATGTTGATGGATTCGGATACTGATATTTATCGGAGTTTGGAGCTGTAGCGAAACTCTTATCCAATGAACTACCTTCAGGATCATATCCTTCAACTTTGGTAATCAGGAAGAAATTTGCTGCACTAAGATAGAACCGTACCTTTTCAAGTTTGATCGTTTTTGTCAACGAACCGGGTAAAGTATAACCTAAAGTTAAATTGTTGCCCCTGATGAACGATGCATCAGAAAGCATGTGCGTATCGGCATACGATTGATAATAAGCCCCGCCATTTCCCGGACGAATCTGGGCTACCTGCGAATTTTGATTATCTGGACGCCATGCAGTAAGTGTTGAATTCAAGCCTCCTGATACCAACTGACGGTCCTCGGCCGATTCGTGGATGAATGCTTTGTTCACACCCTGAACGATCGCGATATCGATTGCCAGATCAAAGTTCTTATAAGAAAAGGTGTTGTTGAACCCAACGATGAATTTTGGGAATGCATTACCGATGATATCACCGTCCGACTGCAAATCGATTTTTCCATCATTGTTTTTGTCATAGAATTTCAAGTCACCTGGCCTCATCCCATAACGGGCGGCTTCTGCGGCTTCACTTGTGCTCCACGTACCCAAGCGGTTTAATCCAAAGAAGGATCCGATAGGATACCCAATCTTGTAAATGGTGGTTGCATTACCGGCGCCAAGCTGAACATAGATAGGTGCACCTGTTGGCCCGAGCGCTGTTATCTTGTTTTGGTTGTTGCTCAATGTAAAGGTAGTATTCCATTTTAAGTCACCTTTTGCTATATTGCGGGTATTCAGTTCAATTTCAAAACCCTGGTTCTGAACAGAACCATAGTTCTCGGTTACCGAACCAACAGTTGTTGACAATGGGAGTGGTACAGAAAGCAACATATCGGTTGTCTGTTTGCGGTAAACGTCAAACGACAAGGTGATACGATCTTTGAAAAGGCCTAAATCGATACCTCCATCATACTGTGTTGTGGTTTCCCATTTAAGGTCGGGGTTACCCACCGAACTTGGATAAATACCTGTCAACGATGTGGTTCCCATTGCGATTGAACTGTTAACACCTACATACCTTTGGGTTACATAACTACCAATTTCCTGGTTACCTGTTTTTCCGACACTGGTACGGATCTTCAGGTTGGAAATAGCGGCAATATTTTTGACAAAATCTTCGGAAGAAGCTTTCCATGCCAATGCGGCAGATGGGAAGAACCCATATTTTGAGTTTTCACCAAATCTGGAGGAACCGTCCATACGGCCTGTGAAGGTAGCCATGTATTTTCCTTTGTAACTGTAATTGGCCCTGGCAAAGTAGGAGGCAAGTGCATTGAAACCATCACTACTTCCAACACCTGGTCTTGCGGCTGCTCCTGCACCTAAATTATGGTATGCATAGAAGTTAGTAAAGAACACGCTGTTTGAAGCACTCAGGTTTTCATATTTATACCTTGACCATGAAAGACCAACCATTGCGTTGACGGTATGGTCCCCTCCAAAAGTTTTATCGTAGTTGAAATAGTTTTGGTTTTGCCAGTACATCCCGTAGTTGTTGTTCATGGATGCGGAACCGTCACCACCATAAAATTTACCACTGTAATAATCGTATTTGTAGTTGTTGAAGTCAAAAGAGAAGTCGCTCTTGAAACTTAAATCCTTTGTGATCTGGGCTTTCAGGACCATACTACCGGTTGCCTGGTTTCTGTAGGTCAAGCCAAAATTCTGGTTTCTTCTGAAAATGATGTTGTACCATTGTTCCCCAACGTTGAAGTCGGCATTGGTACCCCAGCGTGATGCATAAATGCCAAAAGTAGCCGGATCATTCGGGTAGGTGATCGGAACGATTGGCCAAACCTCGGCAGTTGACCTGGTGATCCCATCATCATAAGTCTGGATACTTTGCATAAAGCCCAATTGGGTGCTTAAATCAAGCCATTTGAACACTTTGACATCACCGGTCAAACTTCCGTTGTAACGTTTGAAATATGAATCCTTCATAATACCCTGTTGATTGGTATAACCTATTGAAACAGAGTATTTGGCTTTGTCGTTACCACCTCTTACGTCGAAGTAATGGTTTTGGGATACCGACGGTTTGAAAACAATACTTTCCCAGTTGTTGTTGTAGCGCGGCATATATTGCTTGCCATCCTTACCTGTCAGGTTTACAGAAAAGGTTCCGTCATTTGGGATAAACAACCAAGGCATTTCGGAATAGGATTGTGAACCGCCTGTTGATCCGCGGAAGTCCTTTGTGCTGTTGATCGTTCCGTATTTTGTTCCATTGGCCATTGCCTGCTCATAAGTGTACATCAATTGCTCAGAAGTCATCGAGTACAAATGTCTTTGCATAACACCAACAGACACACTACCTTTATAGTCCACCTGTGTTTGTCCGGCAACACCACGTTTTGTTGTGATCAATACAACACCGTTGGCACCCCTTGCACCATATATAGCGGTTGCAGAAGCATCTTTTAAGATGTCGGTACTGACAATGTCGTCAGGGTTTAGGTTCGATAAAACGTTACCAACACCTACGATACCGTCAACGACGAACAATGGGTCGTTGTTCGTATTGATCGAGTTCGATCCACGGATACGGATCATCGGGTTACCACCCGGGATACCACCACCCATATTGATAACCTGTACCCCTGAGACTTTTCCTTGTAGTGCCTGACCAAGGTTGGTTGCTGGTTTATCCATTAACCTTGTAGCAGCAACAGCGTTTACAGCACCGGTAGCGTCACTTTTCTTGACAGTACCATATCCGATGGCGACTACCTCTTCAATACCGATCGTCTCTTCGGCAAGTTGAACATTTACAGTTGATTTTCCACCAACAGCAACTTCCTGTGCTTTCATTCCCACAAATGAGAATTGAAGGGTTGCATTGTCGGGGACATTGTTGAGCGAGAAATTACCACCATTATCGGTAATTACACCATTTGTGGTCCCTTTTACAACTACGGAAACACCTGGCAAAGAACCTCCCGATAAGTCGGTAACTTTACCGGAAACCTTCTTTCCAGCCTGCTGGCTGGCGGTGAGGTTTTCACCAGCTTGCAGGGAATATACATTTGCAGTCACCTGCACGACTGTCATCACAAAAATTAACAGGCAAAGCTTCATGAATCGTGAAATTTTCTTTAACATGAGATTTCGCCCCATGTTCGGAATCGGTTTTTTTTTCATACAATTGAATGTTTTAATTTAACAAAATGTTGTTCGTTTTCGCCTTCCGGCTTTTATACAGCAGAGATAGATGGGACTATTCGTACTGAAATCAGATAGTTATTCATGCTGGTCGTTCATTTCATAGGCAAAACAATTTTGATGTTTAGTTGATGTGTATAAATATAAAGAATCTGATGTTCGCATTTTCTGCACGTATTAAGGTTTTCATATTTCACTTAAAGACGACCTGACCGTTAGTTACCCTGTAAAATTAATAATTATTTTTTAACAAATTTTCACCATTGATAAGTTATAACATAGATGATTCAGATAAGTTTTAATTATTTGTAATAAAAAAAAATTACTTTTGCGGCGCAAACCAATATTTGTTTCAAATGGACGAAGGGCCGGCGGATAGTATATTTTTAAACCTTGATGTAAAGGGTTAGCAGGGCCATTTTGTGCGTGCTTTCTCCTTATATCTTTAACAAAAAGGAGAAGCATATGAAATCTTTCACCACATTTTATTTAAGCCGTGTGATCGGCAAAAAAGTGTTTGATGCCAATGGTGAGTTCATTGGCGTCGTTAAAGATTTGTTGGTCGATTCAAATTATTCATTTGAAACCTCCGGGAAACCATTTGTAAGCGGCATCCAACTCAAACAGGGCAAAGATGTCAAATGTTATTCTTTTCAATCCTTTCGGATCACCAAGGGAAATGGCACAATCATCATCACATGCGAGAAACTGGCCGAAATGTCGGCTGAAAGTATTGAAAACGATTTGTTTTTGGCTCAGGTAATACTTGATAAACAGATTGTTGACCTTTATGGACACAAGCTTGTACGGGCAAACGATGTCCGGCTCGTATCGCTGGTGGAGGGCACATACGTTGTGGCTGTTGATATCGGTATTGAAGGTCTGCTCCGCAGGATCGGGATCGTGAAACCATTAAAAGCACTGTTCTCGATTTTCGGCAAATCGGTTCCTTCCAAATTTATCCTTTGGGAAGAGGTTGAAGCCATTGATTATTCCAACCTGAACATCAAACTTTCAAAGAGTTATTCCAAACTTCAGACGCTGCATCCTTCCGACCTTGCCGATATTATTGAGGAACTCGACAAAAAATCAAGGACAAACGTCTTTTCGCAGTTGGATGAAGAACAGGCTGCCGATGTTTTGGAAGAATTGAACACCGAGGCTCAGGTTCACCTGATTGAAAGTTTGCCGATCGAAAAAGTAGCCGACGTACTGGAGAAGATGCCTGCCGATGAAGTTGCTGACATCATGGATGCCCTTGAGGATGAAAAGGTTGAACTCCTGTTGAAAGAGATGGAGAAAGATACATCCGAAGAAGTCCGCGAACTTCTCGAATATCCCGACAATACCGTGGGGAGCATCATGTCAACTGAGATATTGTGCTACAAGGAAAATGAGACCGTTGAACAGGTGATCCATGATTTACGGAACAAGCGGCCTGAGGCTGAAGAGCTGTTCAGCCTTTTTGTCACAGGCGAGAATGATGAGCTGATTGCCAGTTTTTCGTTGCGCGACCTTGTACTGGCATTGCCTGAAGCGAAAATCAGTCAGTTTATGAAGCCTTCACCCGTCCACTTGTACGACTTCCTCAAGGTCGATGATATTGCCGAGATCATTTCAAAATACAACATGCTGGCCATTCCGGTATTGGACAAAAAAGGGATTTTGCAGGGGATGGTCGTCATCGGTGACGTGGTAGAGGATTTAATTAACAAACGCAGGACAAATAAATAGGAGTGTTGCCATATGTTCAAAAATAGAAAAACACTTTTTCGCAGGTTGGGATTTTTTCTTGCGATTTTGGGCCCGGGAATCATTACCGGGAGCGTTGACAACGATGCGGGTGGAATCACAACCTATTCGGTGGCAGGTGCCTTGTACGGATATAACCTGTTGTGGACATTGATCCCTTCGTTCATTGTGCTTGTGGTGATCCAGGAGATGAATGCCCGTATGGGCATCGTAACCGGTAAAGGATTGGCCTGCCTGATCCGTGAAAACGCAGGGGTGAAAATCACTTTTTTTATTTTTACGGGATTGCTGATTGCCGACATTGGCAATACGACGACCGAGTTTGCCGGGGTTGCCGGAAGTATGGAGGTATTTGGCGTCAGCAAGTACATTTCTGTACCCATTGTGGGATTCCTTGTCTGGATCTCGGTAGTGAAGGGAACCTACAAGAGTGCTGAACGTATCTTCCTGATATTCAGTGTTTCATTATTGATGTATGTTGTTTCGGCATTGATGGGTAAACCACAATGGGGCGAAATTGGCCATTCGCTTGTCCATCCCGAATTGGAAATCAATACGCAAAGCCTTGCGATCATTATTGGATTGATCGGAACAACGATTGCGCCATGGATGCAGTTTTACATGCAATCGTCGGTGATCGAAAAGGGGCTGAAAATGAAGAACTACAAATACACCCTGATCGATATTGTGGTGGGTTGCCTTGTCACGGTAATTGTTGCATTTTTTATTATTGTGGCTTGTGCCTCGACCTTGCATGTGAACGGGGTTGTGATCAATGAAGCAAAAGATGCTGCCCTGGCGTTGAAACCGCTTGCGGGCGCCCTAGCCGCTCAGGTATTTGCTTTCGGATTGTTTATTGCCTCCATCTTTTCGGCTACGATATTGCCTTTGGCTTGTGCATTTTACGTGAGCGAAGCGTTTGGATTTGAAGCTGGCATCGACAAGACCTGGAACGAAGCAAAAGAATTTTATACCCTCTATACCGGGATCCTGATCCTTTCTGCCGGAATTATCCTTTTGCCAAATGCCCCGTTGATCCTGATTTCGTTGTGGTCGCAGGTCCTGAACGGGATGTTCCTGCCAGTGGTGCTGTTGTGCATGATCTTTTTGGTGAACAACAAGAAAATCATGGGCGAGTATGTCAACAAACCGGTGAACAACTTTATCGGATGGTCGGCGGTGTCCGTTTTGGTCATCCTGTCGTTTGCTTTATTGGTTTTACAGTTTATTAAATAAAGGGTGGGGGGAAATTGTAAAAGACGCTTTAAGGGGCGGCGCATGCTGACAGGTCGCCACTTCCAATTTTGTTCCATGACGCTGTCAGGAGCTTCGCACGCTGACAGGTCGTGTCCCAAAGTTGGTTTTGAGATTTTATTAAGTTCGATCTTCCTCCCGGGCTGTCATTGCGAACCGGTAATTAACATTAAATGGTTAGCTAATAATTAGATACCGGTGAAGCAATCCCATATTCTATGCACGATTAAAAAATAATTATTAAGTTTGTGTAATAAAATATCAACTTATGACAACAGTGACAATTAAGATTAACGCCAGTACAAGAAAAACACAGTATTTGTTGGGGCTTATAGGTGAGATTGCGAAAGGCGATAAAAATATCGAAATTTCAGGAACTGAGGAAAGCCCTTATAATCCCGAATTTGTAAAAGAAATTCTAAAATCACGTTCAAGCAAAGGAAAGGCCATAAAAACTGCAGATTTATGGAAGTAATCTATAAAGACAAAGCTCTTGAAGACATTAAATTTTGGAAAACAAGTGGTAAAAAAATAATTCAAAACAAAATTACCAAACTGGTGGAAGATATCCTTCGACACCCATACACAGGATTAGGGAAGCCAGAAGGATTAAAATATGAGCTTAGCGGCTTATGGTCACGTGAAATTGATAAAAAGAACCGGTTGGTCTATGAAGTTGTTGGACAGGATCTTCATATTGTTTCGTTATGCGGACATTATTACGATAAATAAACTTTTAACCCCACTTTAAGTATAACCCGACGCACCACTGGTTGTGATTTGCTTTCAAATTGTATCTTTGACATACTGATATTCACCCTTGATGGAATAGCCGAATTGTCAATGTCGGTTGTGATTTGCTTTCAAATTGTATCTTTGACATACTGATATTCACCGATCTTCGAGCTGGTTGTATAGGGTGATGAGTTGTGATTTGCTTTCAAATTGTATCTTTGACATACTGATATTCACCCTCAGAAGGGAGCTTTGAAAGGGCTACCTGTTGTGATTTGCTTTCAAATTGTATCTTTGACATACTGATATTCACCAAATCAATAAAAATTTCCTTTCTTATATTCGTTGTGATTTGCTTTCAAATTGTATCTTTGACATACTGATATTCACCATTTTGTTGATTGAATTGATTGCAAAACCGGTTGTGATTTGCTTTCAAATTGTATCTTTGACATACTGATATTCACCTGAACGTATTCATGAGCCGCGCATGGTACAGTTGTGATTTGCTTTCAAATTGTATCTTTGACATACTGATATTCACCACACCTGCAACTACCTGCCCGTTATTGGTTGTTGTGATTTGCTTTCAAATTGTATCTTTGACATACTGATATTCACCGATGTAAAAATACAACGTTTGCAGCCTAGAGTTGTGATTTGCTTTCAAATTGTATCTTTGACATACTGATATTCACCTAGCACAAAATTTCTGCCATGGAAGTATTAGTTGTGATTTGCTTTCAAATTGTATCTTTGACATACTGATATTCACCTTAAGGTTGAATTGACACTTACACCATATCGTTGTGATTTGCTTTCAAATTGTATCTTTGACATACTGATATTCACCATACCTCCATTTAATAGGCTGATTGATAGTGAAATATGGTCGAAATCAGGATTTAAAACAAGGGAATATCAGCAGAAAAAACCGGATTAAAGCCCGGTTTTTTTATTCCAATCACTTTTGATCGTCATTTAAAATAGCTCCAATTGCTGCACCTGACCTTTTTTTTCCACCTCTTTTTTTCCATAAAACAGTTCCATATCTCCAAATTGTTTGTCGGTTATGCACAAAATTCCAATATGCCCTTGAGGCGGTAATTCCAACTTTACCCGTTTGATATGGACATCGGCGTTGTCTTTGCTCGGACAGTGGCGCAGGTAGATACTGAACTGGAACATTGTGAACCCATCTTTCAATAGTTTTTTCCTGAAATCAGCATAAATCTTCCGCTCTTTTTTTGTTTCGGTCGGAAGGTCGAACAATACCATTACCCACATAATCCGATATTCATTTAACCGTTCCATTAAAAAGGTTCAATTCATTTCGGGATATTCAATTTTCCGCAAATCGCCTAGGAAACATTTAGCAAGGGAGGCAGTTGTTTGTTGAACCGCCAGCATGAGCGGACTTCGTCGGGAATTGATATTGACATCTAACACCGGTATTTGCAGAAGCTTGGCCTTATGTTCTTTTGTTAGTTCTTCAGGCATTTCGCCACTTTCAAGAATTTCAAGCACGAGCTGATCGACATACGGACGGTAGGGCTCCATAATATCATCTGCCAGGCAATAGGCGTTGTACCTGTTGTGGTGGTGGATACCTAAAGTTGGCAACAATCCAGAAGCCACAAGCGAGCGGGCGACTGTGGCGCGTAAAATGGCATAACCATAATTGAGCAAATTGTTGGGTGTGAACCCTTCCGGATCACGCCTGAAATCGAGTGACGAATCGAACAGTTCTCCCCAGTAATAGGCTGCTGCCCGGCCCTCATGGTTTTCGGTGTCACCACTTTTTACCTGATCTGACCAGTATTTCATATTTTCGATTTTACGCCCTTCTTGCTTAAGTACCGAGGCTTGGTTTAAGATTTTCTGACGGATGGTTTGTTGCCACAATTGTTTGCGCAGGGGTTCTGAGGCATTTACCTGATGGGTAAACCTTTCGCTTTGTGTGGTGTTCCCTTCAAGAGGTAACAACAATCCGGATGGCATATGGCGTTCGTCACAGGTGATAATGGCAACATTGTTCTTTAAAAGTGCATTAACTAGTTGATGGGTGATTGTGATTTGAAGATTTTCAAGTATAACAACGCCAATATCTTCAATAGGAATAGTAATCACCCGGTCTTTTTCGGGCAAAATAGATGTTTCAGGCAGATTTATCACCAACTGCTCATCTTTAAACCGGAGATAAGCTGGGTTGCCAAAGTAAAGAGTTCGTTTAATCATTATAGAAAAATAAAAAAACAAGTAAAAACTAATAGTTAATTTTAATCCTTAATTATATTATTAGTTATTAAACCATTGATTATTCCTTTAACGAATCCTAAACGGTTTATTGATAGTTTGTAGCAAACATCTTTAATCATAATGCCCTCAATTGATCTTTCGGTTTTATTAAGTGCCGAAAATTCAACCTTGTTCCAAATTGGTGAAGCAATTTCGTGTCTTACAAAGAAACACTGACTTCCGCTTGAACTTACCATTTTGTAAATATTACAATTCTGTATTTGACTGATATTCTGTATGCCAAAGGATTGATTATTAATTTGTTCTTCATTTGTTGGAATATAAACCAAATCTGATGGTGAAAGATGAAAAAGTAAATGCTCCTCTTTGTCGTTAATCTCAGGCACTGGTGTAAGTCCTTGTTTCTGTCGTTCAATCACAATATTTAAAGGGATACTTTCATAGGATCGTTTGTCTTCATTGTTTTGATAAATAGCGAAGAACAGATTAGTCCCCTTTGCTGCCTCGACATATTTATTGACCTTATTACCAGTTGAACCAACCTTAAATTTACTTCCTTTTGTCTCAAATGTTCTGACTTTAAATATTGGCTGGTGAAATTTACCATCATTTAGGTCCGATATATTTCTGTTCATTTCATCAATTCCGTCAGGAGAGAAAGCGATTTCAGGATGTTCGATTATTTTCCCAGCCTTAATCTCATTGTATTTTACCAGATGATTTAGAAGTATCTTTTGGCTGGCTGTATCCGTGATACTGAGGATACCAATTGAATTAAACGATTCAGTAATTGCCGATCTTGATGCAACCATCTCTTTTTCAAAGTAGTATAATTCTACTTTTGAGATCTCTTTTCCATCCCATTTATCTTCAAGAACCTTAAAAAATTTCCTGATCTTCGATTTTTCAAAACCCTGTTTAAAAAGAATTCGAATTTGATTCTTTAATGATTTATCAACGATCATTTCCCATTGGTCTAGGGCTGCATTAAGCTGTACAAATTTCTTGAACCGCAACTGTACCAAACCATTAACTGTCTCTTTATGCATGAGTTTGCGTATTGCCCAATGGTCTCCTTTTTCCTGTTTTGTGAATATTTTCTTAATACTACCATCAGGCTGTCTTTCCCATTTCTGATACCAATTGCAGGTTTTATTAATAATCCGCAGGTTTTGTTTAAAACTTACTATTGTAGTTGAAAGTTTTAGCCTTGTGTCTTGTGTGAATGACTCCCACGGTTTAATAAATTCTTTGGCAACATTTATCGTTCTTCGAATCTTTTGTCCATTCTCAATTTTTTGAATGTCCATTCTTTCGATTCTACGCAATTTTTCCCTAAGATCAAACCGGACTTTATCATCCTTTTTGTGGGCATGCTCATTGTTTAAGTAGTTTATATGATTTCTTGTAGCACAAGCTATTACCAAGGCATCCATTGCATGATGTCGGTGATCAATCCTTTTTTTAGAAAATCCTTTTTGTAGCTCAAGTGGTATTTCGGTTTGAAAAACTCTTTTGCCTTCTTTGTTTGTCCATTGACCAAATTTAGGGCTCTTTGTTATTTCATTCAGCCTTTCAAAGCGAGGCGTAATTAATTCATTCCAAACATCATTCAGTCCCCAATCTTGCTTTAGGATCGAAGTGATACTTCCTGAACATACACAAACGTTTTTGGATGTGGTTTCTACCTCTCCTTCTTCGCGGACAACATTTGATAAGAGATTCTTAATCAGTTTACTAATGTACCTGGTATCATTTAATTGTCTGTTAATGAAATCTTCAGGTATTTCCTCCATCAACATTTTCTTTAATTTGCTTTTATTTTTCAAAAAACGGGTTTTCACAAAGTCCTCATAAGCATCCAGAGTAAATAGCTTTACCTGCTTACCAAAATCCAACTCGATAATCTTACCTTGATTTTGTTGGATGTACGAATATGCCATCCTATTGTCTTTATCCTTATTCACTACAGATTCACAAATTACTTTGTTGCTTAAAGAATCATCGAAATAAAGAGACTGAGGTATGATATGTTCAATTTCATAACTGGATGTGAAGAGTCTTCCTAAAGGTATGATTTCTCCTGTATAGGGTGACTGATATTGTTGATCAAGCCAAAGTTTATACCTAGTCAGTTCATTGGAAGTCGGTTGTGAATTCTTGCTTATTTTTGAAATCTCTTCTGGTATAGCCTCAGTTGCATTCAATACACCCTCCTCATAAAGCTTAAGGATTTCCAGTTGACTTTGCGAGTATGGCCTAACATTCTGGATGGATGGGTCATTTTTCAACTCAATAAGCAATGCTTTTATTCTAAGATTCGTATTTTCATTAACGGACACTGTTTCAGTTATTCTTTTTCTTTGATCAGCAGTATTTTTCATTTCGCGACCCAACTCAATATGAATCTCGTCCAAGAAATCTATATTACCATTACCAAATTGCTGCCAAATATCTGAAACTACTCTAAGTGTTTCTGTAACGACTTGTTCTACAATAGGATTCCGCAAAGAATGCTGTTTAAATGTGTGTTTCAAATAATAATCTAGTTCGTTTGGAGTTGTCCATTTCACAACATCACTTTCTTCAGAGTGTCTTCCATAAATAGCATAACATGCCTGATAGGTATTTAAAGCTTTAAAAGGATTCTGGCAATCAAGAAAGCTTTTCAAGACTTGTTTTGGAATGTCGTCATCTGTGATTTCGTCAATTCTATTTTTATCGTAATTAATTGATTTCAACCGCTCTGTAATTGCCTCCAAGCGAATTCTTGTATTTGGCGAAATGCCATCTTCAGACCAATATTTTCCTCTGCGCATTAATGGTAAAAGCTTTTTAATTGCTTTCGCTGAATAGGCCCCATATTCCTTTTTAAAAGGTGCAAATTTTCGGAAGTTCTCAATAAACTCGCCTGAAAGACTGTACTTCTTTGCAAATGTCGCTAATGCTTTCCCGATCTCAATTTTATCTTCTACTGAACTTAAAATATGCCATAGGTGCTCTTCAACATCTTTTGTTAAAAACTCAGGAGCTAAATTTGACGATTTCAATTTAGTGAGCATTTGTGACCTTGTTTCATTAGCTGGATAAGTTTTATCCTCTACATAATTCCATCGGTATAGATCGACATTCTTTTTTAGTCTGAAAGCTGGGTATTTTAAAAAGGCTTTCTGGTCGATTTCTTTACGATCATTAAGAAAATCAAATAGTTCAACCCAGTCATCCTCTGTTTTTAAAAAATCAGAGGTTACATTTACATCTGTATAAAGCCTACCATCAATGTATTTCTCACGTTGGTAAATTTTTAGGTTTTGAAGGAATTGCCAAAGCCTAAATTCCTGGAAAAGTGGATGTGACCTTGCAATACATTTCAATATTTTTGTTTGTTTTATTCCGTGTTCGTCAATAAATGTTCTAAATTCATAACGACAGTCACTGACTTCTGATTTTTTGCTTTTTAGTGGTCTTTGGTAGAAAATAATGTCATTGACAAAAAGATGTACAAAATCTTTGTCCTTGTATGTAGCCCGATGATCTTCGTTGTTTTTATAGAGTTCTTCAAGGCAGAGCTTATAATTAGCTTTGTTTAGTAATTCGGGATGAAATGCTTGCTGTTTTTCAAGAATAAGTTTTAACTCTTCCCTATAAAAATTACGTTCAATCGTACGGACAAGTTTTCCTTTAATTTTCTGCTCGGGAGATTGCAATAGCGTATTATAGATATATGAACCAACAGTTTGGTTACTTTTCTCAATTTCATCTTCAGTCTTTTTCTTTAATAAAGTCCAGTCGTCAGCACCAGGTGATCTGAAGGAGCGTTTTTCTTTCCCTTCTTTATCCATCTTAAAACTTCCGTCATCATTAAGTTCAGTAGTTACAATGAACTCTTTGATCTTTCCTACCCAATCAAGAGGCAATCGGCTTGTCCTTCTATAAACCCAGCCATTTTCTAAAATAACATTGTACCAGATTTCTTCTTTATTCTTTCTATCTCCACTATCTTGAACATCAACCACTTTTAGAGCATGAAATTCAATAAGTTTATTCGTATTTTCATTCTCATCCTCACCGCGGAGTTGATAGTAACCTCGTTTTTGATTAAAATGCAATAGTAACCAGGATAATTCTTCTTTAGATATAGGAGATGACAGAGCCTTTTTCCGAAGATAATATATCGTCCAGTCGTAGGGGATCTTTTTATTATTTAAAAACAATTTTGGTTGGCACTTTTGAAACTCCTCAATCATTTCTTCGAATGAGGATTTGAAAATAAACTCACATCTATTGGTATCAATATTTAATTTATAAGCAATTTTAGGTTCTTTATCGTTTAAAAACTTACCAAAGTGATGCTCAAAATCAATCTGATCTGAATAATGCTGAGGCAAAAACCCCAATTGATAAAGAACTCTGTTTAGGCGCTCCCTCCGTAATAAAAACCGTTCCCTTAATCTACGTATTCCCCTGAAGTTTGTCCGATCAGCTGTTTGTGATACAGGATTGCCCTTTTCAAAATCTCCAATACTCGTTTGGTCCATTGGTATAATTCTTGAACCCATGCCAATTATATTCCCAGATTTTTGGTCAAAATCTTGTTCTATTAAAGCCCATCCGATGCTATTTGTACCTAGGTCCAGTCCTAAAATTTTTTTCATATAATTTTGTTTGTTGATTATTTATAGTAATTTAGCGGTACAATTTGAAGCAAATCACAATAAGGATTATTCCGTTGTGAAAACATTCGAAGCGGAGGTAGCGAAAGTTGCCTTCGTTTTTTTGTTTCTGACCTATTCCACCTTATCATTGCATTGTGTGAACCGCAACCCGTAAAGGTCGTTTTTTTGTCGATGAAAGCTTTGTTCTTAAAGGATTCCTTCATAACCATGAGGTTTAGGTAAAGTAAAAAAAGTAAATGTTAAATCAAGTTTTTATGACACTCTAAAACTAAGAAAAATATTTTTCAAATGCCAGCATAATGTACGATAATTTTTCTTTTCTTCCCGCCCTTTTGAAGATCCATTTCCTTCCGGCGCAAGCAACATTTGATCATTTTTGATTATTTCTGATTGCGCCGGAGGGTTGGGGAGCCGGTTTTTCCACAAAGATTTCGCTCCTCTGGAGCTTTTGACTGCAACAAAAGTTAGGTAAGTGTTTCCACTGTTGGGATGGAATAGCCAAAACATTTGGTAAAGGAAGTCAAAACCTGACAGCGTCGGAGACCTGTCAGCGTTGGATTAAATAGGAATGGTTACGCGAGTCTAAACCCCAACGGTGTCGAAGACCCGTCGGCGTTTGGATTTAGGATAAGAAACTGATTTAAAAGACACTGTCATGAGCTTCGCAATTTGACAGGTCTTGTTTCACAAGTTTCTAATTTCTTTTCTTATGCACCCCCTCCAGTATCTTCTGGTCTCCAACTTTTTCAAAACCGGCAATTGAGGTACTATCGTCAAAAATGATTTTTCCCTTCCGGTCACGGACATTAAGATGCAATTTTGCATCGATGCTTTCGGCGATACGGCGGTCCATTGAACCTTTAACGGGAGCCCTCAACAATCCGGAGTTGTTGCGGACTGCCACTATTGAATAAGTATTTTTGCGGTCAGTAATGGTGATTTTTGTGGTGTCCGATCCGGATTCCGTCAGCGACAATTTCGCATGGGTATAGGTTGCAAAACGATATAAAGTACTGTCATTCAAAAAGAACCCAAGAAATCCTGTAAACGGTTTCCCAAGCCATGGCACGTTTGCGATCGATAACATAAAGGAACTGTTCCCTTTGTGGAAATTGTTGGACTGCATCCATATCCAGGCTGAGGGCATCGAGGAGCCCCAATCTTTTTCGATGTATCCTATGCCCTGATTGAAATTGTAGTCCTTTCCGTTTTTCACAAGATAACCCTCCAACTTGTGGGTAAGGCTGACAACCCCATGGTAACACTGCATAAAGGGCACAAACCGGTACCAACCCATGATCCCGGGATTCAGAATTTTTGGCGAAGAAAGACAGACCTGTTTTGACATCCTAATCTCACCAGTGACAGAAGAGCTGTCGGAATGGATATTGAGGAGGATTTTGTTTTTGGAAAAATAATTCTGCCCTATTTTAATTGCAAATTCCTTCTTTGAAAAGGAAAAGTCGCCGATTGGAAAAGGGTAATAATCGGTTTTGGCCGACTTTCCATCAATGATTTGAATGAATGCATGTTGCTCTTTTCCATCATGCGAGAGTGAAATGCCGGGAATGATGCTGAGGATGGATGACCCGTCGGCTGAAACCATTTTAAAGTACCACCCTTCAAAATATTTCTTATGCTTTTGGTTTCCCTGGAATAGTTCAGGATGGCCTAATTTCTTAAAACCGTAACCTGTTAAAATGGGATGTTTTGAAAAACTTACCCAATCTCGTTCGCTTTGAGCCCGTACTTCATTAAGGGTCAAAAAACTAACCGAAAAAAGGAGAAGCAATATTTTAAAAGGAATTTTCATCTATTGCAATAGTTGGTTTTAATTCCCTGTGTTTAAGGATCGAAAACTATACTTTACAAAAAAGCCTATTAAGTGTTGAGACGATCAATACTCAATAGGCTTAAAATAGGAGTGAAGAATCGGTCTAAACCT
>Ga0114951_10001661_pt1 | contig 26853 bp, 30 predicted proteins | sample AM7aDNAmetaG_FD_88677 | JGI IMG/M metagenome (GOLD analysis project Ga0114951, IMG submission 88677) | Freshwater microbial communities from Finland to study Microbial Dark Matter (Phase II) - AM7a DNA metaG | ecosystem: Environmental > Aquatic > Freshwater > Lake | place: Finland: Lake Alinen... | reverse complement strand
GAGGGACGGCCGCTAACCCCACAACGACTACCTCCTTCAGTCTTCTGGCTAACCTTGCCATTCAAGGGTATGGGGCAACCAGCCGATCCAATGGTGGGTATTACGGCCGAGCCTTCATGAATGTACAGTCGTACAACGGGGCAAACTGGAATGACACCAACCAAGGATACATGGTTACTATCCTGACAGGGCCGCAGAGTGGGGTTTCTCAAATCACTCGCCAGCGTTGGTTCGATGATGGTGGTATCGAGATGGGCGGAGGCAATCCGATGGGTGGTACATCTCCCGGTTCGACTGTAACCCGTATTAATGGGGTGTTGAGTTCTCCGGGGTCGATCAATAGTACGATCATCAGCAACGGTAGTTATTTGGTAGCTCAATCTGGAATGCTTTACAGTGGCGGAAATTTGGTGCTCACAAATGCCTTCGATGATGGAAGTCGGTTCCATTCGGTGTGGACCGCCGATACGAATAAGTTGTATATCGTCAGTCCAAATGGGTTATATACCAACTTGATCTCAACCACTCACCAGTAAAAAACAACACAGAGGGTTTATGAAAAAGTTATTAATCGCATGTTTGTTTGCTGCCGCTGTTACCATGGCAGGTAATCCCATTGTGCTAATGCCATCAGGACCTCTTCAAAACGTGGTCAGCAAGGGCATTTGGACTTCTGGTATTATGACAGGTCAACAAGCTGCATATTTATTTGTTGGAGCTCCTTTGCCTTCGATGTTAGATATGTCAAATTGTCCTACCAATACGCATCATATTATCTCCATTAACGTGAATTTGACTAATAAGTTGTTTTCGGCACTTGCGTTGGACAATACCAATCAGATTGGATTTGTATCGGCATATTGGTGGCCGGATGGTGATGATGTTGTGTCAATTAAGGCACCGAAAGCTCCTAAGAAGTAATGTTGCGCCATTTCTGATCATCGTTTCTGCATAAAGAACGGGAGTCTGTATGCGGTTATTGAAAACCTACGAATTTCACGGTATCGTCACAAGTGCATTGGGATTGTGTAGAAAAAGAGTCATTGGCAAGACGATTAGGGGAATTATTACGGTTGCAGGAACAGCAGACGACTTCACAACACAGTTCAACAGGGTATTCAGGATTGGTGGGAGCATAATTGAATCTCCAAGGGTGTCAGTTCTGTTTCCAGGCAATGATTTGATGTGCGACGGGCATCCCTACATCTTGCGTGATTTGTCAGTTAAGGATATGGTTGAAGACAAGGAATCCAGGATAGACCTATCTTTTAAGGTGGTTCCATGGGATAAGATCGAAAAGATGAGGTTCTTTTGCAAGTCGAAATCTTGGTGGAAGAAGTTGTTTGTGGATGAAGTGAGGATTGAAGGCGAGGCAGTTGTGAGCAAGTCGGAGCAGATTCCAGATATCGTAGCAAGGAAGAGGTGATTTTACGGCTTTTTCATTTCCATATCCAACGATGGGGACAGTCAAGAGACCACCAGGACAAGGGTGTGTTGGGTGCGTAAATTTCACTTATTGTCCCAGTGTTTACTGGCTTCGTAGGTATGGAATCGAGGGTAGGACATTTGACAATCATCAGGGGGTGCAATGTGCTTCTTGGTCAAACAATATGGACGATCAGATCAGAACTCCGCCGACAGAGACGGATTTAGACGAGGAATACTACATGGTCGGGCAGCGCATCACTTCTGAGGCGGATAGGTGCGGTTTAACAGACCCGATAACCGCATCGAATAGGGAACCGTAGTCATGGCACTTTCATTTTCAGAGGCTCTTCGAAGCGATCTCAATCGGATGCTCTTCATTTCAGAGGCAGAGAGGAAGGCACCCAGGAGGAAGCCCAAGCGGGTGGGGACACCACCTGCTTATGGTACACTCTTTGCACTTCGAAATACCCGCTTGGCCATTCGGGAGGCGGCATTGAGGCATGTTCAGATCGTTATGACCTATACGAAGACAACGGACGGTACTACCAATAAGTATATCGTCGAGCCTTATTCTTACAGATATCGTAGATTGAGGGCAGGATTGAGGAAGTTGCTTTTTGCTCATGATGTGGAAGATGGTCACATCAAGGGGTTTGTCATTGGAAGTATTAAGAAGGTAGCTCTTACTGATAAGCGGTTTAGACCTCGTTGGCTTGTCGAAATAGCCTGATTTGCAGGCCATAGATCGCATAATACAAACTGTCATTATTTTTTGATAAAGAGTTCATAGGTGGAGGACCCGACATGAGAATGCGTAGAGGAAGCCTACTTTCAGGCACAACTTTTGGTGCAGCCATCCTGCAATACAAACCAGGTGATGTGGTGAAGTCTATTCTGGTAGACGATCATTACTTTACTGGTGTTGTGAGGGATGTGGACACAAAGACAAACAAGATAACCGTCGCTTGGGGCGGAGGTCCTGTTTCTCAGCATGATGTCGATGAAATTATGCCAGGTCCAGGTGATGTGAATTACGGATCAGGCAAGACCAAGGAAATCGAAATAAAGGCATCTCAGGGTCGTCGTATGCGTGCGGGTTTGGGAGATGTTATTGATCCACATCCACAGGGAGAATGTCCCTTGTGTGATGTCATGAGCACTTCTGGAGATGAACCACCAGCCCAACAGCCTGCTTGGGTTATTCAAGATGGTCCACAGAAATCTGCAATTATTTCTTCAGATTTGCGTCGTGGTCGTTTTTCTGCTGATCCGAGCATGGATAACTTCTTGGGAAAACCTGGGACCCACGGGATTAACACTCCCCGTGGGGGCGGGTTTTCGATAATGGAAGATTTGGCTTCTGATCTTCATCAGGAATCCAATGATCTTGCCGGAGTTCACCCCAAGACAGGTTCATCCAAGCAGGCGGCGACTCCTGATGTTGAAAAGATCATGGAGTATGAAGACGGTCGGCTATCCGAGGATGAGACAGTTGAACTCTTTCAGGACTTGATTGATTCGGGGATGATTTATCATTTGCAGGGAAGTTACGGCAGGATGGCTCAACATCTGATTCAGCAGGGTCTGTGTCATCGTAAGGGTCAGAAGGCTTCGGACAAGAAGGCTGTCAGCAATTATATGAGGAACATGTCCTACCCTTTTCCTTCTCCTGCTGCTAGAGGATTGGGACAGGCCAAGAAGGTGGTTGTAAAGTGCCCTCATTGTCACAAGCCCGTATGGGATGTGGCAACGATAGATCAAGCCTTGAATAAGTGTCATAATTGCGGTCAAAGATTCATGAATGATCCTGATGACCCTGATGCATATACTTCTTCTGACAAGGCCAAGAAGGCGGCATTTACGCATTGTCCTCATTGTCACGATTTTATGGATGACGATGATGAGTCTGAATGGTTGGGCGAGGATGGTAGGGGCGTTGGTTGGTCATTAATCAGCGAAGTTTGCCCCAGTTGCGGATACACTAAGGAATACAAATTGTCCGAGCGTGGTGAAATCAAGGATGTAAAAGTCGGGAATCCTCATCAAAAGGCCGCTTCCGATAAGTTCGCCAATTTGAAGTCTCGTAGAGCGATGTATTGGGGTGCTCCGGACAGGACATATCGGTTGACCAGACAGGAACAGGAAACTGGACAGGCGAATTGCCCAAGGTGTCAGGTTCCAATGGAGAAAGAGCCGTTCACCAGGTCTGATAAGCTCTTAATTTGTCCGGAATGCAGGTTCAAGGTGCCAACGAGTAAGGCAGTGAACAAGGTAGAGATAAGCGTCCCGGCTGGCGTTGAAGTGAATGTAACACAGCAGGATGGGTGCTGTGACGATGAACCTATTATGGCAAATACTCGTCGTGGTAGGCTTGCAGTACGCACGGATGATGCAACAGAGGCATTTGGCGGAGATGATAAGCCTGTTTTGGTAAATTTGCCAAGGATGACCGTCAAGGACATTGCCAGTTTGATTTCGAATGATTGGAAGAATGTTAATTTCGCCGCCAGACCTTATCTGGATGCCATGTACTCACTGAACAGCGTGAGTGACATGTATATGGCGGACACGGGAACTTCAGTGGTCGCATATTTCCTTTGTAACGCTACTTCTTGGAGAGGTGATGTTGCAAAGGCGGTCAAGAAGGAATTACAGAGAAGAATTCGGTAAACAATTTCTTCCTCCTGTGGGGGGAAGATTCAAGGAGAACAGTCATGGCATACTCAAAGGCTTATCAGACAGTTGGTGCAGGTGGAATCGTTCGTGAAAATGAAGCGATTGCATTTTATGGGCAGAACAAGATTGCGGTTCCAGGCCGTGTGACAAGTTTCAATTCGGTTGGTGGTCAGAAACAGCCCACCGTCGCAGTTGACAATCTTCAGTTTACGGGCGTTGGCAAACCGAACAACAAGGTCAATCCGACTACGCATTTGGTTTCGGACAACCTGAGCACGGGCAATCCTCCTGCCGTCAATCTCTCGTAGTCTTATTCTCCCATCCCCCACAGGGCTGGTGCGGATTAGGTCCCTCCAGCCTTTCTCTATTAGGAAAGGGCAAATCATGAACGAGACACTGATTGCATCTAAGGTGGCAAAGAGATTCATGGCCGGTGAAGACTGGGTAGTCACCGATGCCGTGAAGCATCTTGTGCCGAATGTTGTGCGTGAGATTCAGCGGCGTGGTGGTCAAGCTACGGGAACGGCAAGTTCTGGCAAGATTATGGCCAGAGAGTTTCCCGTGGACGATGATCATCAGGTGCCAATTGAAATCCAGATTTACGAAGGTACTTACTCCGAAGGTGAGGCTATCGTGAATGCTTATATCAATGTCAATGGTAAACATCCATTGCCGATTGATGGAAAACAGCCTTTCGATGCAAAGAAAGTTGTGGATGCAATTGCGGCAGCGTTCATGTCACTAGTGAATTACAGGGAAGCATCGAGTCGCAAGGCTTCTTGGGGCAATCGTCCGTTTGGTGATTATCTGAATGCCGTGTATGGAATATTAGATCGTAAGCATGTCGAGATGCCTGAGAGCAACGATGTAATGGATTACATCGCTGGTTGTCAGGAAGAACTTTCCAGCCCGGAAGAGTGTGCCAAAGGAATTATCAGTGGCGAGTGGAAGTAGGAGTAATCAATGAATCGAGATCAAATAGTTGCCGATGAGTTGTTAAAGATTGCCAGGTCTTTGACCGCCTCCGATGATTTGGGTGACATTTTGGACATCATCCCCGAGATGCAGGAAAAGCAGGAGGAGATTGCCAAGAAGAGGGATGAGTTTCAACAGCAGATCAACAAGTTGAGTTATGAGGCATCCAAGGAAGTATCTGAAAGAAGCAAGGCCCTTCTAAAAGAGATCGAATCGGCACTCGTCAGAACGATTAAGTCTGCCGGAATTAAGGTTAGTGGAGTTGACAATTCAGGGACACTTCTTGAGGTTTATGTGAGTGATGGACGGGACGCCAAGGTTTCCGTGCATTTGAGTCTTACAGTTGGGTCGGAAAGGGCGAATTACATGATTCGCAATGAAAATCTGGATGATTTAAGTGGACGTTTGGAAGACAACAATACTGTTAATGCACTGATGAAGAAGGTCAAGGCCGCAATCGACAGTGGATTCTTTGGCAATTGATCATAGGAAAAACCAAATGAACACACCCAGATGCAGAGGCGATAGTTGTTTGGCGGCAGCAGGTGCAAGATCATTTTCTCTTGATCTCCCTGTTGCAACAGTCTTGCATAATCCTCGCTTGGAGTGGAACCGCTTCGCATCTGATGGTGGTCGGATGCGTGTTGCCAGAGATATCAATGTGGACTGGAAGAAGTTCAGTCAGGATAATTTCCTTTTCACTCATTGTTTTGTGCCTGGAACAATGGTGTTGATGGGAGATGGAACGGAAAAGCCCATCGAGCAAGTCGTTGAAGGCGATATGGTGGTGTCTCATACGGGCAATGTTCGCAGAGTAACGACCGTAATGAGTCGTGAGGTGGATGAAGAGTTGGTAGTAGTGAAGGCCGCATCTTTAGCGGAGACAGCATCAACAGGAGAGCATCCCTATTTCGTATTGCCGAAGAATCAGGCAAGTTGCAATCTTTTTGATGGAAAGAAGTGTGTTTATGGGCATACGGGGCGTTGCAAGAAGAACGAGTGTGGTGACAATGGTGGGGTGATGTCTTTTGTTCGTGCAGACGCTTTAGTGGCTGGAGATAGAACATTTCTTCCAACGATGAATAAGGTCGTGGATTCCGGATTTACCAAGAGTCAAATGAGGCTTTTGGGATATTATGTTTCAGAAGGTGGTTTGGCTAAGGACGACAGGGAAGGTGAATCAAACAGTGTTAGGTTTCATATCTCTAAGTCAGAGAAGGACACTCTTGGTTTGGAGATTTCCAAGTTGATGTTTGAGTGTTTTGGCATAACGACACATGGCATTATCGAGATAGATAATGGTGGCATGACTTTGAGTTTTGCTTCTAACGAAGCATACGATTGGTGTTTGAAGCATTCTGGTCATATTGCTAATCAAAAGAGACTTTCTGAGGATGTGATGTTTTCTCCTACCAATATGCAGGTGGAGATGATGGATACTTGGATTGGGGGAGATGGTCATTTAGATGAAAGACAGAGAAGCATTCGTCTTTCGACAGCATCTTCCTATCTAGCATCACAAGCTGAGGTGATTTTTAGTAGAATCGGTGGATTAGGAAACATTTCAGAGGGCGTCAATCCAGGAGGACCAACTGGAAGAGAGAAGAGATTCCCTATTTTTCAAATTTCCGCCAAATCTTCGGACCTAGGCAAACTTGAAGGACGGTATGAATTCCGCAAGTTCAGTCGTTGGGCAAGGACAGGACAGAGATATCGTTATGCTGCTTGTTCAGTATCCGAGATCACCGATTTATCTCGTAGGAGTTATAAGGGATTGGTTTACAATTTATCGGTAGATCAGGATGAAAGTTATGTGGCCAATAGAATGGCAGTGCATAATTGTTCTATCGTCGCTTCTGTTGCCACCGAGGACAACGGTTATTTAATCAAGCCAGCATGTATTGATTTGGTGAACAACAACGGCAATGCTTGGACGAACGAGGTGCTGCTGGCGACCTTCAGGACCTTCGTAGGTGGCGAGAACTATCTGGAACACTGTTTCATTTCTGGGACCAGAGTGCTAATGGCAGACGGCACATACAAGGAGATTCAGGATATTCTACCGGGCGAAATGATCATCAATCGGTTGGGAAATCCAAGCAAGGTAAAGAATATTCAGAAGCGATGGTCCGATTCTTTAGTCAAGGTGTCGTCAACGGACATTTTGTGTCGTGATTTGTTCGTGACGGGCATTCATCCGTTTTGGGCGTATCACGCTCGGGAGACTTGCCCAAAGACGGGAAGACCAAATTCTTTCGACAAGGATAATGATTTTTGCCGCTTGGATTCTTGGAGGGGATTCTCCGTCGGAGTTCACACAAGGAAGGGCGAATCATACGATTGTGGAGTGACGCCGGGATGGATCAATGCGGATGATCTCGATCTGAATCGTGACTTTCTAACACATCCAGTTTCGGATCGTGTTGTTGAGAATTCAGAGATCAACGAGAATCGGGCAGAGTTGATCGGATGGTTTTTGGCAGAAGGAAGCTACGCTCACACGAATGCTTCCAACGAGGAAGATTCGGGGGTCATCTTCAATCTCGGGAATGACGAGTGGGATGTTGCTGAGAGAATCAAGAATCTGCTGACTGCTGAGTTTGGAGATTTGCTCAGGGCGGATTGCGAGACTCGCATCCGAGAATCCGAAAGTGGTTCACTGACTGTCGGATTGAGCAACAAATCGGTTGCCGAGTTTTTCTTCAAGTGGTGCGGAAAGTATGCTTGGGCGAAGAAGTTGAATGCCGATGCGATGTGGCTCCCCAAGAAGTTACAGGCATTGATGCTGAAGCACTGTCTGAATGGTGACGGCACAGGAGAGATGGAGTCGAAAGGTTACTCCATCGAACTAAAGTCGAAGGCTTTGGTTCAACAACTTCTATTTATCTCTTGGCGTCTTGGTCTATGTCCTACATATAGGGAAACGGGTGTGCTTCCAAGATATACGGATGTCGAAATCGTGGACGGCTACGAGGTGTTTTCCGATCCTCTGACTGGCAAGAAGTCTCGATCTGGCTACGGCTTGTGGTTCTCTGTTAGAGAGTCTAAGACACTGAATGACTCTCTCGGTATCGAGGATGCCAGAATCGCAAATAGAGCATCAAAATCGAAGACTTATATTTTCTCAGATGAGGATGGCAAGTGGTTGCTGTCAAAGATGGATGCCGTCGAGAAAGTGTGCGTCGGAGCGGATGTTTTCAACCTCGAAGTGGAAGATGACAACTCTTACATCGCCGAGGGAGTTGTTGTTCATAATTGCCAAGTTCCAGAACTTTCTAAGGGGAAAATTCTGGATGCTGTTCTTCGTCCGCTGACATACAAGGATAAAGATGGAAGAACGGCTGATATCTTCTATACAGATATTCTCGTGGCAACAGACCGGAAACATGGAAAATTGGTGAAGAAAATCGCTTCTGGTGAACTCGTCACAATGTCGATGGGTTGCTTTACATCTGGCACGCCGGTAGTTCTGGCAGACGGAACAACCAAGGCGATTGAAACATTCACGGGTGATGAGTTTGTGGTCACTCATAGCGGGAATGCTCGCAAGGTCGTGAGGCCGGTGAAGACGAAGTGGATGGGGGATGTTTACAAGATTCATGTGGCTGGTATTGCTGACCCGATTGTTTGTACGGGAAATCATCCCTTTTGGGTTTGGACTGGCAGAAAAGACTGTGCGTGTGGTTGTGGCGGAGAGTTGCCCCACAATCGTATTTCTCATGGTCGAAAGGCATTGGGATGTGGGTTGCTAAATGGACATCAGATGCGTATTAAGAACCCAATGGTTGAATACTCCAAGGATGAAGCCATTCGGCGTGAAAAGCAGATTGAAGACTCCAAGATGCCCGTATTTGGATGGGTTGAGGCGAGACATTTAGTCAAGGGAAGTTTTGTCACATCCCCAATACATTATGTGGAAAACGATTGCGAATTGTCGGCTGGCAAGGCCAGACTTCTTGGTCTTTATCTTGCAGAAGGAAGTCCTGTAAACGGGATGGATTGCGTGGAGTTTTCATACAATCTGACCGAGAAAAACACCTTGGCAAAGGAAACGGTTGAGTTGCTAAAGGCGGAGTTTTCGGTTGATGCTTCTTTGTATGTTCGTAAGAACAAGAATCAATGTCAGGTGAGGACATATAAGAATGCGGAGGTTGCTTGTTGGTTTGTAGAAAATGGAGGTCGTTATTCTTCGGGTAAGAGGGTTTCCGAGAGGCTGATAAATGCCAATAGGAAGATTCTTGCTTCCATTGTTGGAGGATGGTTGGACGGAGATGGAGGGAAAGTATTGGGAAAGAAGGGAGAGAGGAAGATTGTAGCGGCCACGGTGAGTCGATTCTTGTCGGACCAAATGAATCTCATGTTGAATCGTCTTGGTGTTTATGCGGCAAGGCATACTGTTCCTGCACATTCTTCAACGCAGAAGGACGGAAGAGTTGTTTTTCATCGGGAGTCCTATTATCTGAGCATCGGCAGTGGATCGGCAGGAGTGATCTCTCCCTTTACTTGGAGATGGAAGGATTATGACTGGAAGGTCTCTAGGAAGTTCACGTCGAATTATGGAGACGACTTTACGGTGTTGAGGATCGATAAGGTTGAAAAGTTGCGGGATATTGAAGGGGATAATGAGGAGTTGGATGTTTATTGTCTCGAAGTTGAGGACGAACATTCGTTCCTTGTTGACGGAATTGGGGTCAAAAACTGCCTCGCTGATTGGGTAACTTGCTCTCGTTGTGGTTCTACATTGGGTGACAATATGCCCAATTGTAAGCATTTGGATCATGAGTTGATGGCCAGATTTACAGACAAGCAGGGTGTCGAGAGAATCGTGGCAGAGTTGTGTGGTAGGACGATTATTCAGGGTGGCAAGCGTGTTGGTGATCCTAAGAGTGTCAAGTTCATTGAAGCTTCATGGGTTGAGCATCCTGCATTTTACGGAGCGGTCTTGAATCATTATGTGAGTGAGATTCCGAAAGAGGCAGCTCGTATTTTGGCATTTCCGACAGAGAGATTGCAGATGGCAGTGGATGACATTTTCAAGATGCGTGTTGCGGATAAGGCAGGAATGATGGCTTTACATGTGGCTCAATCAGAACTTGCTCGTCGCATGCGTGAGGATAGGGTTTCAAGGATTGCCCGGAGGTTGTCATGAACGAAGCACGCATAGACAGGATTGCCAATAAGATCATTGCAATTGGCATTCGTAGTCCAGATGGTCCAAAGCCAAAATTTGATGTTGGTGATCAGGTAGTCACATACAATCCAAAGATGACAGAAGTATGGGAAGTTGGGGATTGGGATGAGCACTTGCAGGATCGTCGTTATCGGGTGATGGACCCAATGTCCAGGCAGAAGGTGTGGATGAATGAGAAGGGTATGAAGAAGGCCAGCATGAAGGTGTCCGCTTCTCAGGCTGGGAGGGAAGCTCATAAGGCGTTAGCCATGGCGTGGGATAATTTGAGTTTGGCACAGCAGAGATTGAGAATGGTTTTGAATGAGGATGGACCTTCTCATCCGGAAGAGATTGCTGGGACAATTAAGGATTTGGAACATCTTTGTTGGATGGTAAGTGTTTACAAGCGTCAAACAGCCAATCTATAGGAACTATGAACGAAGAACGCATAGGCAGGATCGCAGAAAGGATTAGCAATAAGGCTGTTGATTCCACAGAGGGTTTTGAGAACAAAGTTGAGGATGCCAGCAGAATTCCAAAGCGTTTCGGTCGTGCAGAGATGATTGCAGAGAAAGTGGCTAAAAATGCCATATATTGCAAATCTCAAATCTCTTCTAAACTGTAATTTTTCTTTTATATTCTGGACATAGGTGTAGCTATGTCTAGTGCAACTCTGCGGAAACGCACGATTTTTTTTTGATTAAAGGAGACGACCAAATGAGCAGGGAAAGAATTACGAATCGTGAGGCGGATGGAATCTTCGCAGCCGTTGCTGTTCTGGAAAAGTCAATCATGGCCTCAGAAGGCGTTGATCTTGCTTCCTATGCGGCACAATTGGCAAAGGAAGATAAGGCTATTGTCAACAAGAGTCGTCCGGCAGGCCCGGCGGTTTTGAAGGACAATGGAGATCAGAATGTCAAGGCCAATAACAACTGGCCCGTCTCCGAAGCGGATAAGGTCAAGGTTGCAAGGAAACTCGTAACTTTGGCACAAGAATTGATGGCGTAATAACTGTAATTTTTTCTTTATATTCGGGTGATAGGTGTAGCACATCGTTGTTGCCAGAACTTGAATCTAGGGAAACAGGAGAACTTGCATGAGTATCGAAATGGACAAGCTGAACTCAAGAATCGCCGCACTGGAAGCAAAGTTGTCTGGCAAAGTTGCTGAAGACAAGGCTGAGGAAAAGGATGATGACAAGGCAGACAAGCAAGCCAGTGAGCGTTCGAAGTTGTCCGCTGAGATTACAGCCCTGGAGCGCAAGCTCGGTGTTGCATCTGATGATGATGCCGATGCAGATGATAAGGACGATGAGAAGTTGGCGTCCGATGATAAGGATGACGAGAAGGACGATGAGAAGAAGGCGTCCGAAGTTGATCCGAGTGGTGTTGAAGAGGACATCACACAAAAGCGTTTTACTGAGGTCGAGGATTTGGAACACGGAACCGAACTGACAACAGAGCCAACCACTCTGGATGCAGCTCCGACCGAGTTTATTGCTCGCCTCAAGAGTGCTTCAGCCCGCCTCGATACCGTGGCGTCGTATCTGGAGAAGACTGGTCGGAAGGCAATGGCTGAGCGTATCGATATGATCGCAGATGCTATTGACCAGAGGATCGCAACCGCCACGGTGCGGAAGTAACACAATCGGAAAGAAACAGGAGAATCTTCATGAGCAGAATCAGAATCACAGCACGCAACCAACGGGCAGCAGACCAGACTCCTTATCCTGGCAATGTCAATCAGCCGGATCGTAAAGACCCGTCTTGGGACCAGTATCACACATTCGAGCAGACCGTGAATCACGAGTTGCCCGATATGCGTCATCAGTGGCAGGACGACTCCCGTGATGAGATCGGTTTTGGTATCCCAGAAGCATGGGGCAAGCAACCGACAGTCGCAGAGGTCAAGGTCGCTTCCAATAAGGCCGTTCGTGTTGCAATTCTGCTCTTGGGCGACAAAGTCGGTGACGAAGTCATCGAGGCCCAGGCTGCCGATTTCCTCGCAATGGGTCCGAAGGCAATGGATCGTACAATGACCCGTTTTGCCGACACTCAGAAGTTCTATGCCGAAGACGATAAGGTCGAGGAAAAGGACGAAGAGAAGGACGAGAAGAAGGACGAGAAGTCCTGTTCCGCAGCCGATGAAAAGGTTGAGGATAAGAAGGACGAAGAGAAGAAGGCAGCTATGCCAGAATTCATCCAGAAGAAGATTGATGAGAAGAAGGATGAAAAGAAGGATGACAAGAAGGCTGCTGATGAGTCCGATAAGGACGAAGACAAGATTGAAGACAAGAAGGCTTCCAAAGTCGCTATGGGCGAGTTTAACATCGAACTTACGGGTGCGATGGATGACGAGATTGCCCCTGACGATGAGGCAGATGAACGGCTGGCTTCGCTGTTCGACAACGACGGTTTTGCCGCCGGGGTCACAGCAGGGAACTCCGACCGCAAGGTCGAGGCATCTCAGAAGAAGGCTGGAATCACGAAACTCGGCGGTCAGCCGAGAGTCGTTACTGCGAGTGGCAGTGGCGTCGATATCAGCGATATCTGGCAGTCGGCTCCAGATGTCAGTGCTGCGTTCAAGTGAGCCGTAATTAGGAACGAGGAGGAATCTCAATGGCACTTACCATTCTGATTCGTGGACAGCTCAATTCGATTCCTGTTCTGTCTGATGCTTGCTTCACAAAGGCAAACTACGGCGTGAACACGAACACGACTCTGAGCGTGAATGTCCCCAGGGGCGTACTTGGTGGTTCGATTGCAGCAGCTTCTGCTGGACTCGACTACACAGCAGTCCCTATGTCAACCGGCCTTCAGCCGATTGGCTTGTTTGTCAATGACGCTGCTGGTGCTGCTTTCGAAAACAGCCCCGCAGTTGCATCTGGCAAGATCGCCGTGATGAAAGCCATGGCGTCAGTAGAAGTCGATGTGTACGAGACTCAGAATGCTGCCAACAGCGGTCTGGTCGTTTACGCAGTCGGCAACTACCTTTACGGTTCGGCCCAGGGTTTCCTTACAACGGAAACAACGGCGTCGGCAGTTGTGATCGGAGTTGTCACCAAGATTCCGAGCACATCTTCCCCCACCCTTGGTATGGACATGCGGATTTAACCCTAACCAGGTAATCCACACAAAGGAGATATAGCCATGGCTGTTGACAATCAAACAAAGCAAGAAATCATCTCTCAGCACATTCGTACCGCCGCAGGGCGTCAGCGTCTGGCTGCTTCGATGATCCTGCCCCTTCGTCGTCGTAGGGACTATATGTCGGTCGGTCGTAAGGCGTTCTTCGTGGAAGCTCTCCCCGATGGCGCACTCCCGATCTATGACAAGGACCCGAACATCACGGCTTACGTCGTTGGTGAGGAAGGCGAGAACATCGTTGCGGTTGCAAAGCCGAAGCGTGTTCTGTTCCCGTTGTTCGAGATCGCATCCAACCCCGAGATTCAGTTGACCGAGATCAAGCAGCGTCGTTTTGACCTGATTGAGCGTTCGGTTGACCTCGGTAAGAGCGAAATCCAGGCTGAGGAAGACCGCAAGGTGTTCGCAGTTATGGACGCCCTGGCTGCCGACCCGACGAACCCGAATCCTGTGATTCCGGTCACGGGCAACCTGACGGCAAACGCACTGGCAGACGCCTTCGCAAACATCGAACGCACCGACATTCGTGTCGCCACTGTGTTCCTGAATGCCAAGGACTATGCTGATCTGCGTAAGTGGGATCGGGATACCCTGGACATCGAGACTCAGTCCATTCTGTTGAAGACTGGTTTGATGGCTACCCTCTGGGGTGCCAAGCTCATCGTCAGCCGTATCGTTCCGGAAGGAACAGTGTACTGCTGCGGCGAGGCTGAGTTCTTCGGTCGCATCCCGGTTCGCACGGAACTGACGGTCCTCTCTGCTGATGACCCGAAGAATCGTCTGATCGGTTTCTCGATCTTTGAGCAACTAGGGATTGGTGCATATAATCCCTTCAGCTTGCAGACGCTTTCCATCACTCGTGTGTAATGAAAAGAGTCTAAAAACCTGGACTTTACAGGGATTAAGAGCCATTCGGGAAACCGAGTGGCTCTTTTGTTTTTCTGTTTTATAAAATATTAAATACAATATTGCTTTTCTTCGGTCGTTATGGTATTATATTATCAACGAATGGAGGAATAGGAGATGAGTGTTGGAAGTGACAAGAGGGCGAAGACTAATTTGGATAAGTTTGGAGTAGAGAATCCATTTTCATCTTCTATCGTAAGGGAGAAGATTAGGCAGACGAATATGGAAAGATATGGCGTGGATCATCCGATGAAATGTGCGGCGATTCGATCAAAGCAAGCCGCATCTGCATCTTCTGGAAAGACTGTGGTGGAAGAAAGGTTTGACTCTTTAACAATTTCCAATGTGGTTTATACGGGATATGGAGCCAGGGTGATTCACTCCAAGAGGGTCGTGCATAAGTTAGGCAGGAAGATGACTGAATTATGTCCTGACTTTATGGTGTTTTCAGATGCCGAATGTTTGGAGGCACAGGCGGCTTCGGATGTCAAGGCACCAATGAGAAGTTTGAGTTCGAGATTTGTAATTGAGATTTTCGGAGACTATTATCACTCAGAGGGTGTTATAGGAGTTTCACGGGAGACACACGAGCAGGAAGTTAAAGACGCTTATGCTTCTGCTGGCATAGAGTGTTTGATTCTTTGGGAAAAAGATGTTCTGGAGAATTGGAGTGAAATAAATACATCTATCGAGGAGTGGATTCATCAGGCAGTTGCGTGTATGAATGATGGTAGGATTTTCGTACCGATCACATCAAATATGGACGCCTTGAGGAGTCTTGCTGACCCAAATTATTGGAGAGGGCTTGGTGATTTTGAGAAGAAGGGCGTAGTGGATGTTTTGGTTTCGGCATATCAGAAGATGGACTTTCCTTATCCGAATGACCACGATGCGATAGAAGATTTTAGAAGGTTCAATCTATGGGCAAGTAATTCTGGAGAGTCAACTAGACCAACACGGTTTGGGTTGGATTGTTGTCGTAGATATGTAAAGTCAATGGCTCATGCCAATGTCAAAGGTTGTCGTTCATTGTATAGTATTTGGCATGATGAAAAGTTGATGAGGCATTGTGTGGAGTGGCAGTTGTCAAACGAGACTGGAAGACATACTGCCAAAAGGTTTCTGGATGCGATGTGTTTTCATGTTGGATTCAGGGTGGTGTCAAATCTTCATCCGTCAAAGGTGGTTCAATGGATGAGGAAGTTTGCCAATATCAAATCGGGAGATATTTTTCTTGACCCTTGTGCGGGATGGGGAGGAAGAATGTTGGCGGCTCACGCATTGGGAATGAAGTATGTTGGTATTGATGCAAATGAGAAACTCGTAAGCGAACTTAGAGAGATGGCGTCGGAATTGCATTTGGATGCCGAGATTTATCATGGGGATTCATCGGCGTCGGGAATGATTGCGGGAGTGATGGCAGGAAGGAGGGCTGGTGTCGTATTCACATCACCTCCATATTTTGACAAAGAGAAATATAGTGAAGACAAAGAGCAAAGCATAGAATTGTATCAGTCTCGTGAGTTGTGGGAAGTCGGATTTTGTCAATCCATGGTCAAGAACGCCATCTTGGATTTGGAGGATGGTAGGTTTTTGATTTTGAACATCGATTCGGAATTCAATATGTGTTGTCTTTATTCTCAGGGGTGGGAAGTGATAGAGAAAGATGTTTTGATGGAGAATGCAAAAAGACAACATACGGAGAGATTGATATTTGTTTCAAGAACAGGAACTGAAAGCATATTTTTGGAGAAGGATGAGTATGTTGTTTGTCGTCATTGTGGCAGCAAGTGTCAGAAATTGACGGAGCACATTCGCAAGGCTCATGGAATGACAAAGGATCAATACGAGTCATTGTATCCGAATGCCCCTACGATCTCACAGAAGGCTGTAGATTCGATTATTAAGGGTAGCATGGGCAAGGAGAAGGGGTCATACACAAAACGCACGGCATATCGTTGTCCAGATGGTTCTATCGTGGGCAAGAAGGATGCTTGGATTAGGGCTTGGGGAGTTCAAGTTCCACCATCGGATTCGATTGTGGATGGCAGTTTGTTCGATCCGTGGGCCGGGAAGGTGGAAGGACTAGATTTTGTGGTTTGCTCTCATTGTGGTTATCGGGCGGCCAATTTGGCACGGCATTTGAATCGAGAACACGGCGGAGTAGATAAATACACTGGAAAGGTCAAGTCTAGTCGGTGTGTGGAAAAACTCTCAGAGGGGGCAAATTTGGCTTGGGATGCTCGTGGCAGGAAGGAAAAGAGGGATGTGAGTGACAATAAGACACACAAGAATCATGGTTTGACGAAGGAGGTATTGGAAAAGTTGTATGTGGAGGATGGGTTGAGTGATGCCAAGATAGGGGAGGGGTGTGGGATTACGGGTGAGGGAGTGTCATATCTTCGTAAAAAATTTGGAATTGAGACTAGGGCAAGGAAAATTGTGAGGATTCTTTGATATGGAGTGCTATAGTAGAGGGCATCGTATGAATCGAATCGCACATATCGCAGAACGAGTTGCAGGCGGAGTCTTGGACTCCGAGGCTCTTGCAAAGCAAGCCGATTTACAGGACTTCAGGAAGAGCATTCAGTTCCTGGAGACGGAAGGCAAGAGATTGGACAAGGGAGATGCCCTGGAGAACATTCTGGGAGGAGAGAAGTTCAGTTGGAAGACGAGACAGCAGGTTCTGAACATAATCGACTTGATGGAAATTCACGAAGGTGATTCAGATTTTGTGGTGCCGAAGAATTTGCATCACTTCTTTGAGGGATACAGATTGAAGTTCCTGGCGAGAAGCAAGATTCCTGGTGATCTGCCGACAGAACAATTCCCAACTAATTTCACACCGGAATATGTCATAAACAAGGTGGCTGGGATTTTGGATTATCCTCATCGTACGCAGTCATTCGCTTATGATTGTGGAGCAACTGCTGTTTTGACAGTTCTTCAATACTACGGTTTCAATGAGGATATGATCAACGAGCAGGGCGTATTTGATGCGATTGGTACAGACATCAATGGTACAGACAATGAGGGCATTGAATCAGGCATTGTCAAGTTGGGGTTGAAGTATGAGAGGGTGATGACCTTGGAGGACATTGACAGGCATGTGGAGGCGGGTAGGCCGGTGCTTGTGAGTGTGGCACAGTGGATTGAGAATGGGGTTCCTGTGTGGCATTACGAGGTGGTTACGGCCAGGGATGGGGATCATTACATTATTGCTGATCCGTGGGCAGTGAATCTGGTTTGGGTGCCAAGGGATGTTTTCGAGAAGATTTGGTATGAGCCACATGATGTAGATGTTCGCAGGTGGGGTATTGGAGTGTATGGCGAAGCGAAGTATCACGAAGTCATTGCTCCGATGGATTACAAGTTGGCCAGGATTTCAGCAAGGGTATCTGATAAAGCACTCAGGTTATCAGGTATTTTCTTGGGTCATACCACTTCGGACAGGATATTGGGATTGGTTGATGATAATTATGAAGTTGAGAGCAGGAAGGGTGATTTCAGAAAGAATCACCATTCCTTCAGTTGGAATTTGAGTATGAGGAGGGGCAATCATTGGTATTATGATTGTGATGACAAGATGGTTTTTATGTGGGGTAGATTCACAAAGCAGACAAAAGATGCCATTGAGATGCACTTGAAGGAAAAGTACGGGGTTTCTGTCACAGATTGGACTGACATTGGGGATGAGTGATATGAGTAGAATTTCAAACCGCATTGCTAGTATTTCAGCAAGGGTAGCGGCGAAAGCACTCAAGCCAGACAAGATTCTGGTATTTCCGGAACTTCGCCAGGTCTATGATTATGATTGTGGTGCTTGTTCTCTTCAAAGCATTCTGACTTATTACGGCAGCACGGTCAGGGAACAAAAGGTAATGGACAAGGCAGATACTTCCAAGAGAGACGGAACTGATGCTCCAGGGATTTTAAAGGCTCTTAGATTTTACGGGTTGAAGTATGAAGACGGTTCGATGACAGTTGAGCAGGTAAAGAAGTATTTGGACAAGAATGTGCCCGTGATGATGATTATTCAGGCGTACAATGGGAAGCCACCGAAAACTTGGAAGGGTAAACCTGATCATTCTCATTGGGTGGTTGCCATTGGGTACAAGGGAGATTCGATTATATTTGAGGACCCGGATGCACCATTCAGGACTTATGTGGACAAGAAGGATTTGATGGATCGGTGGTATGATTACAATAATGAGCCGCATTACTACGGTATTGCCGTCTTCGGTAAGCCGGTTTTCAAGTCTGATTTGATTCTGCCATTAAAGAGATCGGAGACGGAAGCAGAAGGTAGGATGGAGACATTGAAAAAAAGTGAATGTTTTGCGGGTTGAGTTGGGTATAATGGTGGGTCAAATAAGGGGATGGAATTATGGTTTCGATGTTGGAACGCTATCGTGAGTTGCAGGCATCCAAGGTTGTCATTTCGGAACCTGCTCCAGTCATTCAAGAGCCAATCTCCGATGACACTTCTGTACCAATCAGGACGGTCAAGGAGGCATTGGCCATCTTTGGGTATACTTCTTTCCGAAAAGGTCAAGAAGAAGTCCTGCAAGAGGTTCTGGATGGCAAGGATGGCGTTCTGGCTGTCTTCCCTACGGGATACGGCAAGTCTTTGATTTACCAGATTCCTTCGATGGTCACGGGCAAGCTCACAATCGTGGTTAGTCCGTTGATTTCATTAATGCGGGATCAGGTAACTCGACTACAGAGTCTTAAAATCAATGCTATCTTCATCAATTCGACTGTTTCGATGAATGATGTCAAGATGGCATTGATGGAAGCACAGACTGGAAGCATCAAGGCGTTGTATGTAGCACCGGAACGATTTGCCAATCCTGAGTTTATGAAGGCCATAAGTGGTATTGAAGTAGATGTTTTGGCCATTGATGAGGCACATTGTATCAGTCGTTGGGGTCATGATTTTCGACCTTCTTATGCCGAATTGGGTGGAGCCATTGAGAAGATCAATCCAAGGCAGGTTGTGGCATTGACGGCTACAGCAACCAAGACTGTTCAGGATGACATTTGCAAGGTGCTTGGAATTGACAAAGCAAAGAGGTTTATCAGTGGAGTTCATCGATCAAACTTGAAGATGTTGATGTTTGAGGGGTATGGAAGTCGCAAGTTGGACGAGATGGCAAACATTACTCGCAAGTTTGTGTCTGAGGGCAAGACGACTGGAATTGTCTACTCGCCAACCAGGAAAGAGGCAGAGGAGATTTGTGGTCATTTTAAGAGAAGGGGAGTTCAGGCCACTTTTTATCATGCTGGGTTGAAGGATTCGGAGAGGGCATTGGTTCAGGATACGTGGGCTAAGAATGGTGGTGTGATTGTGGCAACTTGTGCTTTTGGCATGGGTATTGATCGTGCAGATGTCAGGTTTGTCATTCATTCAGGTCTTTCGCAGAGTATTGAGGATTATTATCAAGAATGCTTGCACCCTGATTCAAAAATTAGCACAAAAGGTGGTTTCGTCTTATTGAAAGACATTCATGAAGGTGATACTATAGCAGCGTTAGATAATACTACGGGCAATGTCGAAGATGGTAGGGTCGTGAGAGTGATTAGGGGCAATACTGATTCATTTTTGAAGATTAACACTGCATACGGACGTTCGATCACAGTTACTCCAAATCATCCAATATTGGTTGATCACGATGGTGATCGAAAGTTTTTACCTGCACGATATTTGTCAATCGGAGACAATTTAGTTTCCATGCCATTTGATAGGCAAGGTTCTTCTATTTCGGGAGGATTTTTCAATTATGTGGATACTGACAAGACTTATATTCGGGTTTCTAGTGATTTTTTTGACATGTGCAGGGATCGTCTAACCCCCTCACAATTTGGCAAAGCATTGGGATGCAAGAGAGTGCATGATTATTCGATTTACAGGAATAAGAAGTGTGCATTGTTGGGGAAATGGATCGAAGTGTGTAAAGTGGCCGGTTTGTCCTCTTCCCATCTATATGCCTCTATCGTCGGATCGAGAGTTTGTGGGTGTGCCAGCATTTATTCAATACCACATTCCATGACAAGTGACTTGGGATGGTTGGTGGGAATCATAGCAACAGATGGGCACATTAAAAACAAAATAGGATTTAAGGGCTTAGTTCATAGTTTTGGGATTCGTTTTGGAAATACAAATATTGAGATTGTGAAAAAACTTGAGAAGATTCTAAATCAATTCAATATCCCATTCAGCAAAAGAATAAGATCTCCCGTGGGCATCTCTAAAAAGACGCTATACGAGATCAGTTTTTCATGCTTGCCATTGATTTCCTTTTTAAGGAAATGTGGAATTCCTGCTGGAAAAAAATCTTATACAGTGGAATGTCCTGAATGGCTAATGGACGCCCCAAGGGATTTTCGCAGCGGATACTTGGCAGGAGCTTACGATGGAGATGGCTGCGTTGCAAGGAGCGGGATGATTCGGCTATATTCGGCGTCGTGGAAGTTCATGTCGGGAATAACAAGAATGTTGGAACTCTATGGTATAAAAAACAGAATTTGCATTCAGAGTCATGCGGGAAGACTGGGGATGGACGAAGGACACGGATATGAATCCCACATTGGTAGATTTCAATGGGTGGAAAAGTTTAAGATTGAAATTGGAAAAAATATGGTTAAAAACATCGAATTTGGGAAAGAACCAAATTGGGAATCGGGTCGTTCTAGAAGAGCTACAAGTTCTTGGATTGTACCAGATCATGTGATTGAAATAGAGAAGATTGCAGGAGGACCAACTCTGAATCTTTCGGTGGAACCTCAAAACACAATCATTGTTGATCAGATTGTGACTCACAATTGTGGTCGTGCAGGGCGAGACGGGTTGGATTCGTTCTGTATTTCTTTTTGGGATTTTGCTATTGATTATCGGACGCAGATGTTCTTGATTGATTTGACAACGCCAAGTGGAGCAGATGTGGATCGTTTTTGGACTTGGATCAGGCAGACGGGATTGAATGCGTCTATTCCTGGGAACAAGGTAGCTGAGTTGAACATGACGCAGAAGGTGATGTCTGAGCAGTCTGGGTGTTTGAATGTAGGGGGATGTATCTCGGTATTGAAGAATGAGAATCTTGTTCAGACCTTGGGAAGGGGTAAGTATTCGGTCAGATTGGATGTGGACAGGAAAGAGGGAGACTCACCACTTGAAGTGGTTCGAAAGGACAAGATTGACAAGTTGAATCAGGTGGTATCGTTCTATCAGGACAAGGACTGTCGAGCGGCGTATCTGTGTGGGTATTTTGGAGACATGACTTTCAATGGCATGTGTGGCGGGTGTGACAATTGCACAAAGAAGGATTAGGTGTAATATGCTCGTAGGAATGGCAGTATTTGACACAATCGAGAATAAAAGAAGTTCGATGACAGAGCAGACTTTGGCATCGTTATCTCATCAGGTGAATTGGGATAGGAATCGACTCATCATATCGGACAATGGATCGTGTGAGGAAACGCAGGATTTGTATCGAATCGCATCCAGGTGGTTTCCGTTCAAAGTCGTCAAGAATGGGGAGAATCTTGGTACGGCAAGGGCAATTAATCGGGCTTGGAGTTACAGGGAGCCAGGGGAACATTTGCTGAAGATGGACAATGATTGTGTTGTGAATACGCCAGGATGGGCAGATGACATCGAAGAGGCATTTTCTCGTGATCCTTCCATCGGGATTTGTGGATTGAAGAGGAAGGACCTGGCAGAGAGGCCAGATAGTCCCGAACCTCATTATCGTTCAGACTTGAGGTTTCTATCTCATGAGCCAGGTCAGAGATGGATTGCGATTGAGGAGTGTTTGCATATCATGGGTACTTGTCAGGGGTTCAGTAGTGCCTTGTTTGATAAGATTGGATATCTGTATCAGGCAGAATTTTTGTATGGGTTTGATGACAGCATCGCAAGTTTGAGAGCAAGGCTGGCAGGATTCAAGACGGTATTTCTTCCAACGATAGACGTTGATCATATCGACCCAGGCGGAACTGCATATTCCAATCAGAAGAAAGATGATGCTGGCAAGCAGATGGCAAGGTATGGCGAGATCGTAACAGAGTATCGGACTGGCAAACGGGATATCTACTTTGATGGTGGAGATGACGCCAATTGGGCCAGGGAGCATTTATGAAACTCGACATCGGATCAGGAGGACACAATCATCAGAAGCCATTGGAAGAGTGGACGCATCAAGATGGCACTCCGGGGGATCATGTCGAGATCGTTTGTGATTGGCGGACGATTCCCTTGGAGACGGAATCTGTTGATGAGATGCATTTCGGGGATGTGATTGAGCATATTCCGGTTTGGAGTTTGGATGAAACACTGGGAGAGTGGAACAGACTTTTGAAGATGGGAGGGGTGTTTCATGGGTCGATGCCGAATATTGATCGGGTGATGAAGGATTATGCGGCTGGTAGACTTATTTTTCAGGACGCCGTGAATGCTCTCTATGGATGGGCAGATTCACCATTTCAACAGCATTATATGACTTATACAAAGACGACTCTTTCTGAGATGATGGTGAAGCACGGTTTCATGATTGATAGTTTTTCAGGTAGTCCAGGACCAGAGGACCGTCCTTGGTGGTTGGTATTTCGTGGACGCAAAACGGCTCGTGTGTCTTGGAGGGAGTATGGCAATTGAACTTAGCTTGTGCGTGTGCGTTTGGAATACGAGTCATCTTCTGAAAAGGAGTGTGCAGACTTATCTACAGCAGGACATTTCCAAGGATAAGTGGGAGTTGATTGTCATTGACGACAATTCTCAGGATGATGTACAGGCGGCTATTGCTTCGCTTCAGGGCAAGATGAATGTCAGGTATTTGAGGTTGAATCACTCGGAGGGGATGCGTGGCAACACTGTGGCATTCAATACGGCATTTGGGATGGCACAGGGACACATTTTGGCGGAGACAACAGCGGAATGTTTGTTGCCGAAGGATGGAGTTCGGAGAATGTTGGAGCCACATCATACGAATCCAAGGTGTTTTGTGGCTCTCAAGACTTACAATTTGACGCCAAGCATTCAGAAGATCATTGATACGGTTGACTGGCAGAAGGACATTTTGGAGATTAGCAGATTGCCAGGATGGAATGATCCTTGGGTCCAGAACAATGTTTCAAACACGCATTTTGGGACACATCAGATTTGCAGCATCAGAAAGGATGTATTTTACAGCATTACAAAGGGCAAGGGATTTCCTTTGTATTGCGATTATGGAAGTGAAGACCCAATGTACTGTGGAACTAGGGCAAAGACAAAGGTTCAGGACATCACTTTGCCCAATCAGTGTATGGCAGTTCATCAATGGCATGCTCCGTTTCAATATTGGATGGCGAAGGGTCGTGGTCCTCGGATGAACAAATTTGCCCATACGATGAGCAATTATATGGGAGACACTTCTGGGGAGGTGCCTGCGGGTGGGACTTGCATGATTTGGGACCAAGGAAGTCATGAACAGTTGTCGGATGCAGAGAAGGCTCGTTGGAAAGAGTTAGACGCAGATGTCATTCAGACGGGAGTTTCCGAATCAATTATTTCTTGATGTGGGGTAAAATGAGTGCCGATAACATTATTTACATCAAGAAAGAAGAGGGTAAGTGGTTAGTTTGGGAGCAGGGATTTTCAGACGATGATCCACGACCTCCTAAAGATGCTCGTTCTTTTGAGCATCTTCATTGGGCAGAGGAATATGCCTTTGCGGAAGAATTGGATCATTTTGTCGAATATGGGGTTTCAGGACCATTTGAGGTCGAGGGTATGACGATTAAGAAACAATTGCAGGGGTTGCATCCGGGCGTAGATGGAGAAGGGATATAAATTTTATCCTGATTTTGGTCTCAAAACGGTAATGTAGAGATATGAAGACCCTACTTACGGTGGATTGGGATTTCTTTGTGCCTATCGATCCAATGTACGATTTAGCACATCAGGAAGCACCCATTTTCTTGAATCTCCTTTGGCAAGCTCGTCAAGGTCTTCGAAATTTCATCAAGACCAACGGCATTCAGGAAGGCTTCTGGAACCGTCTAGGGGGCATCGCAGAAGGGGCAGGACCAACATGGGTTTCTGACTCTCATCTCTTTGCACACAGCCTTCTGAGTGGCATAGATCATGTCATATTGGTGGATGCTCATCACGATTGTTGGAATCAGGCCAAAAAGGGACAGGTTGAGTGCAGTGATTGGCTTCGGGTATGGTTGCAGGGTGGGAAGCGTCGAAAAGCTACTTGGGTAAGCCCTGATTGGTCAAAAGATCATTTTTCGGTACCAAAAGACCTGTGCGACAAGTTGACACGGGTATCTTGGGGTGATTCATGGGGGGTTAAGCACATTGACAGGGTGCATGTTTGTAGGAGTGGGTGTTGGACTCCTCCGTGGCTGGACGGGGAATTCATCAAATTCGTGCAGGATAGGGGGTCCAGGGTCAATCAAATGCAGGTAGGGGAGTGGGAGGCCATGAAGCAAAGATGGCCAAAAGATGATAAAAATAGTCCCTGATTTTGGTCTTCAAACGGTAATGTATAGATGTCGGGATGATCCGGCAACAACAGGAGACGGTCATGGGTATCACCAAAATGGTTGGAGCGGACAAGGTTGGACAGCCCAATGTGGCGATGGTTGATGGGTCCACTTGGGGCGTAAAAGAGTCTTTGTATCTCGAAACCACCCATGTCGGGTTGGTTTTGAGTCTTGGTGAGCACAATTTCTACGATGACAGCGACTTCTACGCTACGGTTTGGAATCCTGAAGCCAAGAAGCCGGAAGAAATCGATTATGGCACCACTCGGGCATGGACTTATCCGAATCACGCCAAGGTGGATGCAACCCCTGAAGTTGTAGCGGCTTACGAAGAATACCGTCAGAATGAGGCTAAAAAGCTCATGGTGGCACGGGAAGAGCGGTTGGCGAAGCAGATCGTCAAGGGCAAGAAGGTTCGTGTGATTCGTGGTCGCAAGGTGGCGATTGGGACTGAGGGTGTCGTGTTCTGGATGAAGGCTCAGAATTTCACTCCTCGGTTCAGGAATGGTTACAATCCTTCGGAACCTGACACCATCAAGATCGGGATCGCCTTGGACGATCAGAAGGATGAACGGGGTCGCAATGTCAATGTGGCTTGGACTTATGCCAAGAATGTCGAAGTAATATGATTTCCTCCCTGATTTTGGACTTGGATTGGTAATGTATAGGTGTAAGGGTCAACCACTTCAAAGGAAAAAGTCATGAATTTGTTCAAAAATCTTTTCAAGCGTCAAAAGGATGATGTTCTGATCGGTGGCAAGACGATGGAACAACTTCAGCGAGATCATGAAATTCGGATTCGCCGGGAGAGAATGGCGAGATTCCCGGAGAAAATCATGCACGGTGGTCAGGTGATTCTTGGATTCGAATAAGGGAGACGGTCATGAGTAACGTGAAACGGATTCATATCGAGGGTGATGTCAACACACTGCTTCTTCAATGTGCTCCACTTCCAGGCAAAAACAGCTTGGTGGACGGCGAATGGCTTGTTGATGACTTGGTAAAGGGTCACAACATCAACAAGGACAAGTTGGCAGAGGTTTTGGAGGCCGCTCAGGTCGTCAACAAGTTCCTGTCTCTTTCGACTCTTCCGACCTTTGGGTTGAAGATTCGATTTACCGGGTCAAGTCGCAATGAGAAGAACGGGTTTAACGGCATGATCGTCTATCATCGTTACATCATCGAGGGCGAGGAGGCGATTCCGTGGGCTTGGTTTGACAGTCTGCGTGATTCTTTGAGTCAGATTGGGAATGTCGGGCCTTGTGTTTGCAAGGATTTGGAAGCCTAAAATTCTTTCCCTGATTTTGAGCTTCGATTGGTAATGTATAAGTGTCAGGATGGTCTGACAAACAACGGGAGACGGTTATGAGAAGCGGATTGATTTGTTCGATTTATAAGGATGCCAATCTTTGTGATTGTTCTCTGGATGGCATTAGTGCAAAGAACGACAAGGTTCTTCTGGTGATGCCAGGGGGTGGTCCCTTCGATGAGGATTACGCCAATAAGAGTGGGATTCCGATTGTGAGGATGGTAGAGCGTAATCTTTTTGGCAAGGTTTACAAGCATTTGGAACCTGATGCGGCAGGCACTTATGCGGCAGGTGGGTGCTATGTGAAGACCAGTGACAGCCGCTTTCCGAACGAGTATCCTCTGTCTCTGCACGACCGGGATATGAGTAAGGAACGGTAAAATTTCATTCCTGATTTTGGCCTTCAATTGGTAATGTATAGGTGTCAGGAGATCACGATGGTTCATCAGAAGATTGAGGTGGTTCGGTTTCTTCGTGATGCAAATCAACCGAAGAGTAGGCTTATTGATTTGCAAAGGAAACTTGAAGAGATTGGAGCCAAACGGAAGGCATTGCAATTGGGAAAGATCATTTGGCGATTGGAGTCGTGGCAGAATAGTTAGGAGATCACGATGGAAACGACAGTTCTAAACAATGGCATTACGGTTCTGGGCAAGACTTATAAGGGTCGGATTTGTGCGGTGACTTACGCCAATCGGACGCAGGCACAGAAG
>Ga0114951_10001659_pt1 | contig 26869 bp, 27 predicted proteins | sample AM7aDNAmetaG_FD_88677 | JGI IMG/M metagenome (GOLD analysis project Ga0114951, IMG submission 88677) | Freshwater microbial communities from Finland to study Microbial Dark Matter (Phase II) - AM7a DNA metaG | ecosystem: Environmental > Aquatic > Freshwater > Lake | place: Finland: Lake Alinen... | reverse complement strand
CGCGGCAGTGTCCGGGTCTAAGCCTGAAGTCTCCAGCTTGAAATCTTCGGCCGTGTCCTCGGGGACCGAGGTGAAAGAAGCTTTAGAGAAAATATTGAAAAAAGCAGCTGTAGAACACGAAGTCGCCCCGGCGCCAGAAGCTCGCGTCCTCAAAGCTGCAGTTCCTGTCGTGATGCGGGAAACGAAATCCGGATTGCGTTATGGAACGTTGAAGAATCCAGGAAAAGATGTGTTTGTGAGGACTCCCGGCGGAGATTGGAAATCGGCCAAAGACGGCATGATACTCCTACCAGGGGACGAAGTGAAAACGGCTGAAAGGAATTCCGTCGAGGTTCTCCTGGGTGGCGGGAAGATCGGCCGTGTGGAGATCAAGGAGGGGAGCCTCTTCCGCATTCAGAAATCCGAGATGGACTCTATGACCGACGATCAAACGACGATCCTCGATCTCGCGCTCGGAAAGATCCTTGTGAAGGTGGAATCCTTGAAGCGCAATTCCAAATTTGAAGTCCGTACTCCGACCGCACTTACCGGCGTCCGCGGGACCATTTTCGAAGTAACAGTGAAAGAAAAAGCTTAAAGCTGTTGCCCGCATTTATAGACAAATCTTGCTCCCTCGGTTATCATGCCCCTAAGCGTTGAGCGAACCTTCCGGAGGTCCTTTAACAGATCCTATGGATGAAAAAGACCGTCTTCTTTTGACCTATCTCCAGAATGGGCTTCCGCTGACTCCGCGACCCTTCAATGTCTTGGCCGCGAAGTCCGGGGCGGACAACGCAGACCTTTTGGTCCGTATCCAGCGTCTTAAAAAAGAAGGAACTTTTGGCGGGATTAAGGCCATCCTGGAGCCGCGCGCTTTCCATTATCAAAGCGCTTGGGTGGCGGCAGAAATTGGCCCTGAAGAGTTTAAATCCAGCTCGGAGATTTTTTGGCAGCATCCGGGAGTGATCTATGGTTGCGAGCGTGAACATGAGTTTAATCTCTGGTTCTTTATCGCGGTTCCGGCGAGTTATGATCTGGAATTGCATGTCCGGTGCCTGGCAAAGCTCGCGGGGGCTCAGCGGATCTTATTCTTGCCTGTGTGTAAGGTGTTCAAGGGGACCGATCTTTTGAGTTTTTTGGATGCGGAAGCATTTCCGGCCATGAGCGAGTGTTTTGAAAAACGCCAGGTCGCCGAGTTTTCGGATTTAACAATCGAAGAGATCGAGATGATCCGGCAGTTGCAGGAGCCGTTTCCGCTGACAGACGAGCCTTACCGGAAGATTGCTGCGGATCTCGGGATCACGGAAGCTCAGGCGCTGGAGCGGATCAAGTCGCTTGTTCAAAAAGGATGCCTGAAGAGGATTGGGAGTTTTCCGAAACCTTCCGGGGTTGTTTCGGCGGCCAAAACTTTGGTGGCGTGGCAGATCCCGGAAGAAAAGCTAGAGCGGATAGGATCCGAGATCGCGAAAATAGCGGAAGTTCTTTGTGCGGATGGAAGGCCGGCTTTTGCGGAGCTTCCGTATTCGCTCTATACGATGGTGCGAGCTGGCACCTCAGCAGAGATTGAGGGACTAGTGCGGCGCATTCAGGAACATATTGGAAAGTGGCCGCATCGGGTGCTTGTGACGACCCGAGAGCTTAACAAAAAGAAGATGAATTATTTCCCCAAAGAATTGGATGCTTGGTGGCATGAAAGCCGCCATGGGGTTGAAACAGCATTTAACTGAGCTAAATTTTAAGGAAAACATGGCATTCAGAGATAATTGGATAGAAAAAAGGGAAAAAGATACGAACCGTTCCCAGATGCACTATGCCCGCCATGGGATCGTGACGGAAGAAATGAACTGCGTGGCGGCTGACGAACGGCTTTCGCCGGAATTCATTCGAAGCGAGATTGCGGTCGGCCGGCTTGTGATCTGCGCGAATGTGAACCACCGCGATCTTCGGCCGATGGGGATCGGGATCGGAGTCCGCTGCAAGATCAACGCGAATCTCGGCAATTCCGCGCTGGGCTCAGACGTTCAAGCGGAAGTCAACAAGGTGAAGCTCGCGGTCAGGTTTGGAGCGGATACCGTGATGGATCTTTCGACCGGAAAACAGCTGGATGAAACGCGTGAGGCGATCATCCGCGCGACCACGGTGCCCGTGGGAACCGTGCCGATCTATGAGGCGCTTGAGCGGGTGAACGGGAAACCGGAAGCGCTCACACCGGAGATCATGTTCGAGGTGATCGAACATCAGGCCCGGCAGGGGGTGGATTTCATGACGATCCATGCCGGCGTGTTGTTGGAACATCTCCCGCTGATCGAGAGCCGGGTGACGGGGGTGGTGAGTCGCGGTGGGGCGATCCTCGCGCGCTGGTGCAAGGCCCATCAAAAACAGAATTTTCTTTATACCGAATATGACCGCCTCCTTGAGATCTGTAAAAAATATGATGTGACGATCAGTCTTGGAGATGGGATGCGGCCGGGCTGTCTCGCCGACGCAAGTGACGCGGCGCAATTCGCGGAGCTCGACGCTCTCGGGGTTTTGACCCTGCGGGCCTGGGAACAGGATGTTCAGGTGATGGTGGAAGGTCCGGGGCACGTGCCGATGGATCAGATCCCTATGAATATCGAACGCCAGATCAAAGTTTGCCACGGCGCGCCTTTCTACGTGTTGGGTCCGCTCGTAACGGATATTGCGCCGGGTTATGACCATATCACTTCGGCCATTGGTGCAGCGATCGCTGCGCAGGCGGGGGCGGCCATGCTTTGCTACGTGACGCCGTGTGAACATTTGCGTCTGCCGAACCTGGAAGATGTGAAGCAAGGTGTGATTGCTTATAAGATTGCGGCTCATGCGGCGGATATCGCGCGGCATCGGCCCGGCGTGCGTGACCGCGACGATGAGATTGCGAGAGCAAGGTTTGCTTTCGATTGGGAAAAACAATACGCTCTATGTCTTGATCCGGAACATGCGAAAAAAACACATGATGAAGCGCTGCCGGAAGGCGAGGCGAGGCATGCGGAATATTGCTCGATGTGCGGGGAAGGGTTTTGCGCCATGAATCTTCTCAATGCCTGACCGAGGCTGGCAAAAAAAAGCAGGCCCTAAAGAAAAAATGAAAAAACAAAATAGGATCTTCAGAAAAATAACGCGCGCGGTCAAGGTTGGGAATCTAATCTTAGGCGACGGCCAATCGATCCGGATTCAGTCCATGACCAAAGTCCCGACGAGGAACGTGCAAGCCACGCTTGAGCAGATCGGTCGTCTGGTCGAGTCTGGATGCGAGATCGTGCGCGTTGCCTGTCCAGGGGAAGAAGATGTAAAAGCTCTCGGGAAGATCAAGGCTAAGATCAAGATCCCGCTCGTGGCGGATATTCATTTTAATTACCGTTTTGCTTTGATAGCGATCGATGAAGGTGTGGACAAATTGCGCCTGAATCCAGGCAATATTGGCGATAAGGATCGTGTGGCTGAGGTGGTGGAAAAAGCCAAGCGCCATCACATCCCGATCAGGATCGGCGTGAATTCCGGGTCGCTTGAAAAAGATCTGATGGAAAAATATGGTCCTACGCCGGAGGCCTTGGTCGAAAGCGCGCGGCGTCATGTCGCGATCCTGGAAGAACTGGATTTTCATGATACCGTGATCTCGCTTAAGGCGACTGACGTACCGATCATGATCGAGGCGTATCGCCTGGCGAGCCAGAAGTTCAATTATCCTTTACATTTGGGCGTCACCGAAGCTGGGACGCTGATCCGTGGCAGTGTCTATAACGCGATCGGGGTTGGGACACTTCTCCAGGAAGGGATCGGAGACACGATCCGCGTATCGCTGACGGCAGATCCGGTGGAGGAAGTGAAAGTTGCCAAGATGATCCTCGAGTCTTTGGATCTACGTCAAGGAGTGAGGGTGATCTCCTGCCCGACCTGCGGGCGCACCGAGATCGATACGGTCAAGCTGGCTCAGGAGGTGGAGTCACGTGCGATGAAGCTCAAAGGTTCTCTGACCATCGCTGTCATGGGATGCGCGGTGAATGGGCCCGGCGAAGCGCAAGGGGCGGATTTTGCGATCACAGGCGGTCAGAAAAAGGGCATGATCTATGTCGCGGGAAAACAGGTGCGCGTGGTCGATGAAGCGCATCTTGTGGACGAGCTTTTTAAAGAGATCGAAAAAAGACAGGGGAACGTGGAACGTGGAACGAAAACCCCAACGGTCACGGATCGCTAGTCCCTTGTCTCTCGTCTCTCCATAGCAGGAACACTTAGATGGATCCCCTCCAAGACATTCAACAAAAATTGAAGATCGGAAAGCGTCTGTCTTTCGAGGATGGGCTCGCACTCTTCAGAAGCACAGATATTCTTACGATCGGTCAGATGGCGCATCAGGTCCGTGAGCAAATGCACGGCCGGCGTGTTTTTTATTCTGTGAACCTTCATCTTAATCCCACGAACATTTGCGCTACCCGCTGCGAGTTCTGCGCTTTTTCCCGTGATGCTAACGCTCCCGATGCTTATGCGCTGACGCTTGATGAGATTGAACAGAAAGTCCGGGAAGCGGTCGACCGTTTTCAGATCAATGAAGTTCATATTGTGGGCGGTCATAACCCGGAGCTTGTGTTCAATCATTATTTGGAAATGATGCGGCGCATACGGAAGGTTTCGAAAGAGGTTTTTATTAAGGCCTTTAGTGCCCCTGAGATCGATTTTATGGCCAAGGGTTCTGGGCTTTCCTGGGCCGAAGTTTTGCGCCGCTTAAAGGAAGCCGGGTTGGACGGGATGCCGGGGGGGGGTGCGGAAATATTTGACCCTAAAGTAAGGGCCAAAATTTGTCCTAAAAAGATATCGGGAGAGGAGTGGCTTGAAATCCACCGAACGGCACACAAGCTTGATCTTAAGACTAACGCGACCATGCTTTACGGGCATATCGAGATGGATGCGGAGCGCGTGGCCCATCTTCTCAAATTGCGCGAGCTCCAGGATGAGACGCAAGGATTTAGTGCTTTCGTGCCGCTAGCCTACCATCCTGAGAATAACGCACTCCGGGGTGGCGGGGAGACCAGCGGGTTTTTAGATTTGAAAGTGCTTTCCATTTCGCGACTTCTTCTGGATAATATCCCTCACATCAAGGCTCACGGATCGGCGACGGATTTAAAGTTCGTTCAAGTCGCGCTTTCATTCGGCGCTGATGATGTGGGCGGGACGAATCTTCACGAGCAAGTCATGCGCGAAGCGGGCGGCCATGCTCCCGAAGGGTTAAGTTCTGGGGACCTTATCCGATGTATCATAGGCGCGGGATTTGAGCCTTGCTGCGTGGACAGTTCTTATTCAATCAGATAAACAAAGGATTTTATAGTCATGTCAGACAAAGTGATCTTAACGCAGCAGGGCTACGACAAGCTTTATGAAGATTTGAATTTTCTCAAGACCAAGAAGCGCCGCGAAGTTGCGGACCAGCTTGAAAAAGCGCGGGCACACGGCGATCTTAGCGAAAATGCTGATTGGGAAACCGCCAAAGAGGCTAAGCATCAACTGGAGATCCGTATCGGCCAGCTTGAGGCTCGTCTCGGGAACGCGCGTATTCTTGAAAAGGGGGATATCGCTCAGGACAAGGCTTACTTGAGCGCCAAAGTCAAAGTGAAGAATCTCGATAGCGGAGATTTTTTTGATTACACGCTTGTGTCTCAGGATGAGGCGAATTTTGACGAGGGGAAGATCTCGGTGACCTCGCCGATCGGGCGAGGTATACTAGGCAAGTCCTTAAACGAAGAAATCGTTATTCAGGTTCCGGCAGGAAAGATCAAACTCAAAATCATGGAGATCCAATATGAATAAAATCCAAACATTCTTTACAGCGCCTATCACCGCTCTCTTTTATCCGCCGGTTTATAAAGATGCCGTCAGAAGTTCCGCAAGTCGCGGCGTGCTTTATTCGCTTTATCTTGCCGGGCTTTCGGTCGTTTTGCTCACGATAATTTTTTCTGTAAAAATTGTACCCCAGGCCGACGCATTTGCGGACTGGGTTAAAACAAATATGCCGGTATTAATTTGGACGCCGGCTGGCCTGAGTCTTGAAAATGGTCAGACCACAGCAACTCTTGTACATCCTCAATACGGAACGATTGTTGTGTTTGACGCAACCAAAACGAGTGTGACGGAAGCGGATATGGGGAAGGCCTATGTCTTTGTGACGGCGAGTAAGTTCTTCGTTAGGCGATCCGGACAGCTCGAGAGCCGGGATATCACGGGGAGTGGTATGCGCCCTGGGCAGCAACTTCCGCCGAAGGTTCGTATCACTGGGGATATCGCGGTGAAGATGTATCAGAATATAAAAAAAACGATGATGTTCATAGTGCCAGCGGTGCTTTTCGTTTTTTTCTCGGTGTTCTTTCTGATAGCGAATCTTTTCTATTCTCTGGCGGGGCTTCTGTTCAATCTTATGCGAGTGGAAAAGCTTGGTTATGCGGCTATCTTTAACCTGGCATGCTTTGCCACGACTGCGGCGGTTATGTTAACAGGTCTCAGAGTTTTGATCCCACTCAGGGTATTGGCCTTGCCGCCCGTTTTCGGAATTTTGATCAATCTGGTTTACATGTTTGTGGCGTTCAAAATAACAGACGTTAATAACGCTAAAGCCAAAGCTTAACGGCAAGGCTTGCTGCAAATTTAAAGGGGACAGGCTACGTTATGGAATAAAGTGGCCTGTCCCCTTTGTTTTTCTTACAGGCAGGATTCGCTGGAAAGGGAAGCGGGGAGCTTTTTCTCGCGTCTTGTTTCGAAATAGGAGATAAGAGAGCCACTTCCCACGATCAAAAAAATGCCGCATGCCGCGATCCAGCTGATGGCATTTCCCCACAGCAGCCATCCATACGCGAACGAAAGCACTGGATGAAGATACGAGAATGGCGTGACCAGGTAGGCAGGGGCACGTCTCAACGCGGTGGTCATCCAGACCTGTCCGAAGAATGAAAAAACCACGACGCCGGCGATCAATCCCCAGGACCCCAGGTCCGGCCACTTCCAGCCTCTCAAGAAAAAAAGCGAGCCAACAGTTGAGATCAGTGTGAAATAAAAGATTACGGTGTAGGGCGATTCCCGGTTCCGGATTGTACGGATCGACAGATAGGCGAATGCGGCAAAGACCGAGGAAAGCAGTGCGAGCCACACCGCCGGGCTCCAAGCTGCGCCAGAACGGGTATTCAGCAGGACCACCCCCGCGAAAGACAAAAGGATCAAAAAACAAAGAGAAAGACTCGGTCGTTCCTTTAGGAAAAAGATCGAAAAGATCACGGTGAAAATCGGAGCCGTGTAATTGAGCATGATCGCAAATCCGAGCTCAAGCTTGGCAATCGTGTAAAAGTGAAGGATCAAAGCGCCGAAGCCGCAGAGGCCGCGGGCCGTCAATTTGAATCGCTCTTCACCCCAGAGCGGAATCTTTTTGTGCCAGATTATGGGGAGAGCGATCAGAAGTCCAAAAAAACTTCGAAAGAAAACAATCTGGAACGGCGAGAGAGAAGTGCTCGCGTATTTGACGCAAAGCGCCATGATGGAAAAACAAATAGCGCTTTGGGACATCAACTGAATGCCGGAGAGATAGAGTTTGGAGCGTTTCATGAAAGGCAGGATGAAGGATGTCGGATGGGGGATGACGAAGCACCCGTTTTTACGACATCCGCCATCCTCGATCCTTTATCCAATTTAAGGTTTTAAGATGATCTTGCCGAAGTTTTCGCGGGCGAGCATACGGTTCAGGGCTTGGCGTGCTTCCCGTAATGGAAATACTTGGTCGATCACGGGTCGCAAACGACCGTCCTGAATGCGCCGGACGATGCGCTGAAGCTCCGGGATGCCGCCCATGTAAGAGCCCATGACGGAGATCTGATGTGTGTAAAGATAGCGGAGATCAAAGCTGACGGTGCGGCCGGCCGTGGCGCCGCAGGTAACGATCCGGCCTTTTTTCTTGAGGCATAGCACGCTTTGGGTGAAGGTGTTGCCCCCGATATGTTCAAAAAGGACGTCGACGCCCTCGCTTTGGGTCAGGCGCATGACTTCGGTCCGAAAATCTTTCAGTTTATAATTGATGACGAAATCCGCACCGAGGGCTTTGGCGCGTTTGACCTTATCTTCACTTCCCACCGTGGTGATCACCCGAGCTCCCAGGAGTTTTGCGATCTGGATCGCCGCGCTGCCAATGCCGCTTCCGCCGGCCTGAACGAGCACTGTTTCATTTTTCTGGAGTGCGGCTCGCGTTACGAGAATATGCCAAGCCGTCAGGAACACGAGCGGTACCGCGGCCCAGGATTCCGGGCCAAGATTTCCGATCACCGGGAGGATATTTCGCGCGGGGACTTTGACATATTCCGCGAAGCCGCCATTGTTCTGGAATCCGACGATCTCATACTTGGCGCAAAGGCTGTCCCACCCGGATTTGCAGTAGTCACATTTGCCGCAGGAAATGCCGGGCGCGACGATCACGGGTTTATGAAGCGGGATGCCGTGAGCTTTTTTCCCTTTTTCAACGACCTCGCCGGCGATATCGCAACCGAGAATATGCGGCATGCTGACCTTGATACCAGGCATGCCTGCGAGCACCCAAAGATCCAAATGGTTGAGTGCGCAGGCCTTAACTTTGACCAGGACATCTTTTTTCCCAATCTCCGGGATCGGGACATAAGTCTCTTCGAGCTCCGCCGTCGTGCCGTGTTTTTTGAAAACAACCGCTTTCATCTTCGCCATAAAAAATTCTCCCTAGTTGCGGAGTATACTGGAAATAAAGGCGCAGGACAATGCAGATAGTCCCCCTACCAATCAACCGATGCGTAGCTGAGATTGGGGCAATCCCGACCTCCATTAGAGAAAAGAAAATAATAGTCAGGATGACATTTTGCCTGAATTCGGCAGTCTGTATGTAGTATATTGTTGCTCATGGAAGAGACCTTGGCTGCCAAAAAGAAACGCTTGCGGGCGATCTTTCGTCGTTTGCATAAAGCTTATCCGAATAGCCAGTGCGCTCTTAGCTTTTCAACGCCTTGGGAGCTTTTGGTGGCGACGGTCCTCTCCGCTCAGTGTATGGACAAGCTCGTGAACCAAGTGACGCCAGCCCTTTTCAAGAAATATCCAAGCGTACGTGCTTTTGCGGGTGCGGATCCTGAGGCGGTCGAGAAAGCGGTTCATAGGACGGGCTTTTACAGGAATAAAACCCGGAATATCCTTGGCGCCGCGAAAGCGGTTCTTGAAAGCTTCGGCGGAAAAGTCCCTGAGCGAATGGAAGATCTTATCACCATTCCGGGCGTGGGCCGGAAGACGGCGAATGTCATTTTGGGGAACGCTTTTGGCGTTCCTGGGATCTCCGTCGATACCCATATGATTCGTATCAATCGCTTGCTGGGACTGACGCATCATGTCGATCCCGTGAAGATCGAATTTGATCTTATGAGGTTAGTGCTCCAAAAGGATTGGACGCTCTATTCACACCTCATCATCCATCATGGCCGCGTGCGTTGTATTGCCCGCCGGCCGGATTGCGGGCATTGTGAAATTCGGGAGTTATGTCCCTCGGCCGACAAGGCCATGCTGAAAAGACCAGGATAGGCTTAAAGTTTACGGCCAGGGATTCCGAAACTCTATAGAAGAATACGCGATCGAAGAGTTGTGCAGAAGAACTTGAGAAGAGAACTATGACCCCTTTAAAGAATCCACCGGCCGGACTTGTACAGACCCCGGACAGTTTTTTTAGGCGTAAACAGCGCCAGGTGGCCTTTTATCTCAGCACGACCTTCCGCCTACATCTGATCCACTTCAGCTGCTGCGTTGTGATTATTTTTTTCCATATGCTTGTCATGAATACGCCTCTCATGGATCGCTTCGAGAACGTTTTCATAGACCTCTTTTTTCGGGAGAGACCTCCGGTTGCCATGCACCCGGCGATCGTTCATATCGACATGGCGGAAGACAGTCTTCAGGTGTTCGGGCGGTGGCCATGGCCGAGGTACAATCATGCTGCTTTGGTGCATATCCTGCATGAATGGGGCGCCAAGGAGATTGTTTTTGACGTAATCTTTAGCGAGTCCAGCACCACCTTTGACGATGAGGCCTTGAGTCAGGCTATTGAGGAGGCCGGGAATGTGTATTTGCCGGTGATGTTGGAGTCTCAAGGTGGTAAGAATACCTGGATCCATGCGATGCCTGAATTCGAACGTTTTGCAAAAGGGATCGGGCATGTAAACATTTTTCCGGATCGGGATGGAACGATCCGTCGGGTGATGCCAATACTTTCCTATGGGGGAGAGACCTATCCTTATCTTGGCGCTAAAGTGGCGTTTGATTATCTTGGCAAAGATATATCAAAGGGTAAGCTGAATATGCCCACGGACCATGAGGGAAGGATCTTCATCAATTGGGCGGGGAAATGGAAGGACTCTTTTCTGCATTATTCTTTTTTGGATGTGATCAAAAGTTATGCTGCCATCCGTGAAGGAAAGACACCTGTTATCACGCCGGACAAGGTTAAGGGCAAGATCTGCGTGATCGGTCTCACGGCTCTTGGGCTTACGGATATCAAGGCGAACCCGATGGAGGAGACTTATCCGGCGGTCGGGGTTCAGACCAATATCATGAACAGCATTCTTATGAAACAGTTCACCCGGCCCGTCGCTCCACGGTGGAACAGGATCGCGCTTTTGGTGATTGGACTGTTGCTTTCATTCTTCTTTCTTTTTTCGCGGCAGGTCCTCTCGCTCGTGGTTGGGTTGGGGTTCGGATTTTTATGGGTTCTTTTTGCTTTCTGGCTTTTTGTTGACCGAGGGATGTGGGTTTTCGTGGTTAATCCGATCCTTATGATCTTTTCGCTTTTCGTTTTTTCAGCGGTTTTTTCGATCACGATCGGAAAGCGCGAACAAGCGCGTCTTTTTACTTTGGCGACGCGAGACGGTTTGACCGGACTTTATGTTATCCGTCATTTCCGCACCTTGCTTAACGATGCGGTCATAGAAGCCCATAAGAAACAACAACCGCTTTCTATTATTCTTTTGGATCTGGATTTCTTTAAGAAGATCAACGATAAGTATGGTCACGTGGCCGGAGACGTCGCGCTTAAATATGTCGCCGAGAACCTCAAGCTTATGACCCAGACGGAAGAGGGCGGCGAGATGGCTGCTGTGGGACGTTACGGGGGTGAAGAGTTCATCGTGATGTTCAAGAAATGTCATCTGATCGATGCGGCCTTTAATCATGCGGAAAAGATCCGGCGGCAGCTCGAACAGAATTCTTTTAGCTATGAAGGCGTCAAGATCTCACTGACGGTGAGTATTGGGGCGGCGACTTTGAGACCTGGAGAGACGGTCCCCGATCTGATGGTCCTTCGTTCAGACGAGGCTCTTTATCGAGCGAAGACAGAAGGACGCAACCGGGTTTGTGTTGAAAAAGACGCTGGCGAAGAAATTTCCCCAAGGAAGGAAGAAAAGGAAGCCTAATGTTCAAGAAGATATTGATCGTGGATGATGAACCTGTTGTGGTGACGCTCCTTAAGAGCCGCGTCGAATCGCACGGGTTTAAGGTTGAGATCGCGACGGAGGGTGCCAGTGCCCTTGAAAAAGCGAAGGAATGGCGTCCGGATCTCATTTTGTTGGACATCGTTATGCCGGACATGGATGGTTTTGAGATCTGCCGCCGTCTCAAAGCAACGAAAGAGCTCGCCTCTATTCCTGTGGTCCTCTTCACCGCTTCCCAGGAGACACAGCTTGAGGAGCTTGCCCGGAAGGCCGGCGCCGTGAAGGTGATCAAAAAACCATTCGTGGAGCAGGTGTTCAAAGCTATTTCAGAGATCCTCGGGGCGGAATAATTTTTTGTCCCGTGATCCGTTCGTCGCACCCCCAGCAGACTCAGGCTTGAGAGCCGGAGTCTGCTACTGGGCCTTCTGACCCAGGTGGACAGAACCTTGGGTTCGGTGTATATTACGACTCCGTTACAACAAGACTGTCGACTGCTATCTTCCACAAGGAGCCGTTCCATGAGCAAAGAAAAAACTCTTACCGATGCGAACTTTCAGGCTGAAGTGCTTCAATCCAACCAACCCGTCCTAGTTGATTTTTGGGCCGAATGGTGTGGGCCCTGCCGGATGCTCGGTCCTGTGGTCGAAAAGATTGCGGTGGCCAACGCGGGCCGCATTGTCGTCGGAAAAATGAATGTGGATGAAAACCCGAACACGCCTCAGAAATACGGTGTTCAGGGTATCCCGACGGTCATTTTCTTCAAGGACGGAGAAGTTGCGAAACAGCTCGTCGGTTTTCAGGCCCAGGACAAGATCCAAAAAGCCATTGACGAAATTTTTCCAAAGTAATCGTTCGATCATCCCCACCTCTTCTGAGTTCCCGGGATTGGAGCCAGGGTCCCTCCTATGAAAGAGCGCCGTTTTGGAAAAACGGGTTTGCATATTTCCGAGATCGGTTTTGGCTGTTGGGCCATCGGCGGAAATGCTTACGGTCCGGTACGTGACAAAGATTCCCTCGGAGCCCTGGCGGCTGCATGGGATTTTGGAGTTAACTTTTTCGATACGGCGGATACTTACGGAGAAGGGCACAGTGAAGAACTTCTCGGGAAATTCCTGAAAAGCAGGTCACGCGATCGCTTGACCCTGGCCACGAAGTGCGGTTGGGATTTTTACCTTCCCTCGCAAAAATCCGCTTCTCTCATGCCGGGATCGCCTGAAAAGCTCAATCATGCCGGGCACCGGAAAAATTTTGACAGCAGCTATATCCGCTTTGCTTGCGAACAAAGTCTCAAACGTCTCGGGACAGATGTAATCGATCTTTTTCAGCTGCACAATCCTTCTCTGGAGCTGATCCAGAAAGGGGATCTGGTAAGCGTTCTGGAAGGGCTGAAGAAAGAAGGGAAGATCCGTTTTATCGGGATCTCGGTTCATACCGAGGCAGAGGCCTTGGCGGTGCTCGAAGACCCGCGGGTTCAGGCGATCCAGATCATCTTCAATCTGTTGGATCAACGCATGGCCGCGAAGGTTCTTCCGGAAGCGGAGAAAAAAAATGTCGGGGTGATTGTCCGGGAAGCGCTTGCCTCGGGACTCCTGAGCGGGAAATATGAGCCCTCGCACGAGTTTCCCAAGGATGATCATCGGCGCCGTTGGGTTCCTGAAAAGCGGGAAGCCGATTGGCAAAAGATCCAGCTTATCCAAAAAACACTTAAGTTTGGGACCTCCAGCCTCTTAAAAGCAGCTTTGGAGTTCCCCCTCGCGTTCGGGGCGGTCTCGACGGTGATTGCCGGAGCTAAGACTCGAACACAAGTGCTTGAGAACGCCGCGGCATCTCTGCAACCGAACTTAGGCCCGGAGGATGTCGGGCGACTGAAAGAAATTTATGCGACAGAAGAGATCTTCCGGAAAGGGTTGAATCCTCGATGAAGAAGTTCAGGCCTCTTTTTTTTATTTTGATCGTGTTGGGGATTCTTTGGATGCTGCATGCCAGGCTCTTGGGGATGGCGGCCGAGCCTTTTTTAGAAAAAGTGATGACCCGGGTCTTTGACATGCCGGTTCATATCGAAGGTATGCGTATTTCTCCGTTTCTTTCGCGTGTAAGCGTTAAAAAGCTTGAGATTCTCAATCCTCCGGGGTTCAAGAGGCGGGATCATTTCACATGCAAGGAGATTGAGATTGAGCTGGATCTCAGGGTGCTTAAGAACAAATTTATCCGGATCCGAAAGGCCCATTTCAAAGAAGTGGTATTTGCGATCGAGAGCTACATGACGTCTGAAGGGCCGCGTACCAATGTCAAACATTGGTATCACAACATGGGGCTTGATGTGGAGGGTCCGCCGATTCCGCCGCGTGCGATGCCCAACCCGGACAATATTGGCGAAGACTCCTGGCGCGTTCGGATCGACCGGTTGGAACTTGAAAAAGGGTCGCTCATTTTTGATGATCGGCGCGATCTCCAAGAACAGCGATGGATCTTTGAACACATCAGGGGTTACTGGACCGGCTTTGATTTCCTTTCGGATTATGTCAGTCCGATCTTTACGGAAACGATCCAGGTGGAAGCCACGTTTGGAGAGAATCCTCCGGCCCGTTTCAAAGGTGGGGGGAAGTGCCAGTTCGCGGACGGAGACAATTTTGATGTTGATGTCCAGATTTCCGATGGTTCCGTGGCGGAATATGATTTCCTTCTTTCGTCGATCCTCGGGGAAGTGCAAAGCGGGACCTACGATCTTAAATCGCATCTGCTATGTGCGGAGGGAAATCTCCAATCGGAACATTTGCTGACGCTGAAGGATATGACGTTCGCGGCGCCGACGGCTGCCCAAAAGCTTCTCAAATATCCTTTTGACGGGATCCGCATTCTTTTGGAGAATCAGAAAACGGTAGAACTGAATATCAAAGTTGATGGTTATATCGAGGACCCCAAGTTCCGGGTTTTCAGCGCTTTTACCAAGGCACTCCAAAAGGCTTTGATCTCTAAGACCAAGGCTGGTATTGTTGGGACTGTCAAGATTGCTGCGAGTACGCCGGGACAAGTGACGCAGGGGCTGAGCAAACTCGGGGCCATCCTGACCGGGCCTTTTACGACCAAAGACAAAACGAGTTCCGAACCTAACGGAGAAAAAAAGAATGCCTGAGACTAAAGTAGGGCATGTCGCGATCATCGGAAGACCGAATGTCGGGAAATCCACGCTTCTGAACTATCTGGTGGGGGAAAAATTGGCCGGGACTTCTGCCAAGCCTCAGACGACGCGCGACGTGGTTCGTGGGATATTGACCGTTCCGGACGGCGCCGTGGTTCAAAGCCCTTATCGCGGGCAAATCGTTTTTCTCGATACGCCGGGCGTCCATCAACCGAAAGATGCTTTAGGCGAAGGCATGGTGCGCGATGTCCATCAGTCGCTTTCAGACGCGGACCTTCTTTTCTGGATGGTGTATCCCAAGGCGATGGGGGATGCGGAACGAGCGATCTTGAAATGGGTCCAGGATGTTTCTATCCCCGTATTTCTTTTGGTCAATCAGATCGACCGGTTTCCCAAGGACGATCTCTTGCTGGCTCTGGATTCTTATCAGAAGGCCTTTGCCTTTAAAGAATACATTCCTATCAGTGCCAAGACCGGAGAGAACGTCAAAACCCTGATTCAGCAGGCGCTCGCGTATCTCCCGAAGGGCGAATTCATTTATCCTGAGGATCAGCTTTCTGACCAGAATGTTCGTTTTCATGTACAGGAAATGATCCGCGAAAAGCTCTATCACTTTCTGGGCGCGGAGCTTCCGTATGACGGCGCAGTGCGGATCGATGAATTCAACGAAGAAGAAAAAATAACCCGTATTCATGCCACGATCGTGGTGGAACGGGATTCGCAGAAGGCGATCGTGATCGGCAAGGGTGGCGAGAAGATCAAACAGATCGGCACTGCTGCCCGCCTCGACATCGAGCGATTTCTCGGCAAAAAAGTATTTCTAGAGCTTTGGTGCAAACCTATCCCGGGTTGGAAAAGCAATATAGGCTTTCTTCGCGAATCGCGCCAATCCAGCGGAGCTTCCTAGCGCCCGCCACCATGCCCGCTCGACCTTCGGAGCGCGCTTCAGGATTTTTGAAAATTCCGTCAAAAGTATTCCTATAGGAAAATTAGACAATGCAACCAGGTTTGATCCAGGACGAAATTTTAAGAAGGCGGACGTTCGCGATCATTTCGCATCCGGACGCCGGCAAGACCACGCTTACAGAAAAGTTCCTTCTCTATGGCGGGGCGGTCCAGCTGGCGGGTTCTGTGACCGCGCGGAAGCAGGAGCGGGAGACGGCTTCCGACTGGATGGAAATGGAGAAGAAGCGGGGAATCTCCATCAGTTCCACCCTTCTTCAGTTCGATTACGGGCCGTGGCGGATCAATCTTCTCGATACGCCGGGCCACAAAGATTTCTCGGAAGATACCTACCGGGTGCTCATGGCGGTCGACGCCGTTGTTATGGTGATCGATTCTGGAAAGGGTATCGAGAGTCAGACCCGCAAGCTCTTCGAGATCTGTCGCCATCGTGGGATCCCAATCTTCACTTTCATGAACAAATTGGATCGTCCGGGTCTTTCTCCGTTAGCGCTCATTGATGAGCTGGAAAACGTCTTGGGAATTCATGCCTATCCGGTCAACTGGCCTCTGGGGAGTGGTCGGGAATTCAGGGGAGTTTATGACCGGCTTCAAAAAGAAGTGCATCTTTTTCAAAAAGTGCCAGGGGGCGCGTATAAAGCTCCGGTGTCGATGCATGGGTTTTCAGACCCCGCGGTGAAGACGATCGTGGACGAGCAATCGTATGCCGCTGCGGCGGAAGAATTGGAACTTTTGGATACGGCACACGTCGGTTTTTCACCCAAATCGGTGCTTGAGGGAAAAACAACGCCGGTTTTCTTTGGGAGCGCCGCCAATAACTTTGGAGTGCAGCTTTTGCTCGACGGTTTCGTCAAGTACTCCACGGGGCCGGCAGAAAGAAAAGCGGGGGAGCGATCGATCCCCGTCGTCTCGAAAGATTTTTCCGGCTTTATCTTTAAGATCCAGACCAACATGAATCCGCTGCATCGCGACCGGATCGCTTTTTTGCGTATTTGTTCGGGAAAGTTCACACGGGATATGGATGCTTACCATACGAGAACAGGAAAAAATATCAGGATCGCGGGATCGCACACGCTTTTGGGGCAAAGCCGTGAAACTGTGAATGAAGCATATCCAGGGGATATCGTTGGATTTGCGGTGAAATCAGATTTTCGTGTCGGAGATACTGTGAGCGAAGATCCCTCGGTCGTGTTCAATGCCATCCCGCGCTTTGCGCCGGAATGTTTTGCCTCGATCCATAACCCCTCGCCGGGGAAGTATAAGCCTTTTCGAAAAGGGCTCGAGCATTTGCTCGCCGAGGATATTGTGCAGGTTTTCAGCTGGATTAAGCCGTTTAATCCCAACACCGCACTTCTGGGCGCCGTGGGTCCTCTTCAATATGAAGTGTTGCAGTATCGGCTCAAAGAAGAATACGGTGCGGAATCGCAGCTTGAAATGCTGCCCTGGAAGATCTTGAGGTGGGCGGAGTGCGCCTTGACCGATACTGACCTTGGAGAGGTGCTTTCTTATGGTGCTGCTCTGGCCCGTGATGAGCAGGGCCGGCGAGTCCTGCTTTTCTTAAGCGAATGGCTTCTCAGGAATTTTCAGGAGAAAAATCCCCATATCATTCTTCGGGATTCTCCGGTGTGAGGAGATTCGAATTTTAAAGCGAAGGGAAATTGGGAAGGTTTTTTCCAAGAAGTGGTAAGGCGTATTCTACGAAGGCCGGCGTGATCATTCCTTTTTTCTTATCGAAAAATCCTGCGGGGAGATCCCGTTCATTGTTCGGGATCTTTTCTAGCAGGACCGGTTTGTAGCGGATGGCATATTCCCCCCCTGAGGCTCTCTCAAATCCAACCATGCTCTGGGTCATTCCCTGGAGCGCCCATTTCACAGCATGAACACCCGCCTGATAAGCTTCTTTTTGATCCACCTCTGAGATATAAGCCATCGACATGCGTTGGATCGTGCCGGGTTTGTCAAAACGGGCCCGAACCTTCAATCTTTTCTCAAGAATGCTTGAGAGTCGCGCCGATGCGCCTTCCACATAGCGATGGCCAAACGGGTCCGCAGTCACGCCCTCAGTTTTTCGGCCGATGCGGTTTCCGCCATAATCGCGGATCGTTTCCGAGATCACGATGATGCAGTAGCCTACCGATTGAAGGATGGCTTCTGTTTTTTTGACGAAGGCGGTCTCATCGAACGGGACCTCCGGGATGAGAAGAATGTGAGGCGCGTCGGCAGGTGATTTTTTAAGAAGCGCCGAGGCCGCGACGATCCAGCCGGAATTCCTTCCCATGAGCTCGATGATTTTCACCGGATCAACATTTTTCATGGCTTTGGTGTCGAGAGCTGCTTCCTGCGTGGTGATGGCCGCGAAGCGCGCGACGGAGCCGTATCCGGGGCAATGGTCGGTTTCCATCAGGTCGTTATCGATGGTCTTCGGGATATGAATGACCCGGATCTCGTAATGATCTTTTTCTGCGGCTTTTGCGATCTGGAGGCTGGTGTTGGCCGTATCATTTCCTCCGATCAGGAACACATACCGGATATTGTGCTTTCGGAGGCTTGCGACGATCTTATGGTCATCTCCAGGCTTGAGTTTATAGCGGGAGGAGCCGAGCGCAGCCGAAGGGGAGTCTGCGACCTTCAGCATGAGTTTGGAAGATTTTGCCTTGAGATCAATAAAAGAGCCGTTCAGGATGCCTTCAATTCCATGACGCGAGCCCAAAATGCCTGTGATGTGTCGGGAAGCGCGTGCGGCTGCGACAACGCCGGCGAGACTTTGATTGATGACCGCCGTGCATCCGCCGGATTGCCCAATGACCGCGTTGCCTTTAAGGGGTGGATTTCTCATAAGATTCCGTTAGTATAACCCGAACCGAAATTGAAGACTAGTCGAAACCCTTGGGAGCGGACGATGAAAGACAGTGTGATCCAAAAAGCAAGTGCCAAGATCTGGCGCGCGAAGCTCGTGCGTCCGTTCAGCACGGCCAAGGGTCAGCATGACCTGCTCGAGAATGTCCTCTTCTCCGTGGAGCTTTCTGAGGGTGTCCGCGGATTTGGCGAGGCGGCGATCGCAACGCATATCACCGGGGAGACCGTTCAGGAGACACTCAAAAATCTAAAAGAAGCTGCCCGATTGGTTGTCGGTCGTGGTCTTGTGGAATTCCCCGTGATCGTGGAAGAATCCAAAAGTAAATTTGCGGATAATAAGTGCGCCCTAGCGGCGCTTGAAATGGCGCTTCTGGACGCGGCGACGCGTGAAAAAAAGATACCTCTCTGGAAGGCTTTCGGAGTTCGTCCGCGCTTGCTCACGACCGACATGACCGTGGTGCTGGGAGATGTTCACGAAGCCGAGACCGCAGCGCGTGAGATCCTTAGGCGAGGCATTCGTTCTTTCAAGGTGAAGATCGGTCGCGATTTCGACCGTGATCTCAAACGCGTCGCAGTGGTGGCTCGGATTATTGGAAAATGCCCGATCTATCTTGACGCAAATCAGGGCTTTACGGCCGCGCAGACACTCAAATTTTTAAAGGAATTGGCATGGCTTAAAATTAAACCTGCGCTGGTCGAGCAGCCGGTCCCGAAAGAGGATTGGGAAGGGCTTGAGAAAGTGACGCGTGAAGGTAAAGTGCTCGTTTGTGCGGATGAAAGTGCTTCGTCTCTTCAGGATGCCAAGCGGATCATCAAGACAAAAGCCGCTGGTGCGATCAATATAAAATTCACGAAGACAGGGATCTTGGAGGCGTATGAGATCGCGTGCCTCGCAAAGAAGCACGGCATCAAGCTGATGATCGGGACGATGATGGAAACGCCCTTGGCGGTGACGGCGGCGGCTCATTTTGCTGCGGGCCTTGGAGGCTTTGATTTTATAGACCTGGATGCGCCCTTTTTTATGGCGGAGAACGTGACGCGAGGCAATTTCGTGACGCGGTCGGGCATTTATGATCTCCGAAAAGTCAAAGCCGGCATTGGCGTCCGGCCTGTCGGAGGATGACCTTGAATTCTGTAGGTGTTCTTTCGGCGCTGCTTCTGATGGAAGGTATGGTTCTTTTTCTTTCGGAGCATCCGCGGTTTGAGAAATTTTTCCATTTCCCGCCGGCAATGTTCTGGATCTATTTTTTGCCGATGCTTGTCTCGAATTTTGGCATTCTTCCGCGCGGGGCGCCAATCTATCCAGGGATCGTCACCCATCTTCTTCCGGCCGGGATTATCCTTCTCCTGATCTCTTCCGATCTTCCGGCAATCCTCAAACTTGGGAGGCCGGCACTTATCATGATGACCGCTACGGTGATCGGGGTGATGGCCGGAGCTCCGCTGGTGGTGCTGCTTTTTAAGCCGTGGCTTCCTCCCGATGCGTGGTCAGGTTTTGGTGCGTTGTCGGCTTCCTGGATCGGAGGTAGTGCGAATATGGTCGCAGTGAAGGAGGCGATCGGTACTCCGGACAAAGTCTTTTTCCCAATGATCGTGGTGGATACGATCGTGTCCTATTCCTGGATGGGGGTGCTGATCCTTGGAGCGGGGATCCAACATGTCTACGACAAGTGGAACCACTCGGACAGAAAGATGATCGATGAGCTCGAAGGAAAATCCGGGGAAGTCTTCATGTCCAAGGAGGTTTGCTTTAGATCCCTGCCGCTTATCTTGGCGGCGGGGTTCGGCGGGGCATGGATCTCTGGAGCCGCCTCGCGCGCTTTTGCAGGCGGCGCGTTTGTCAGCACCATTATTATCGCTTCCACGCTCGGGATCCTTTTTTCGTTCACGGCCCTGAAAAAACTTGCGACACAAGGCGCTCCGCGCGTGGGGTATCTACTGCTCTTTTTTGTTCTTACCTCGATCGGAGTGAGGGCCGATCTTTCAGGGATCCTTTCAGCTCCGGTCTTGATCCTGGCGGGCATCGTGTGGATCTTATTTCATGCTGTTTTCATCCTAATCGTTGCGAGAATTGCCCGCATCCCGCTCGGATTTGCGGCCACGGCAAGTCAGGCGGCCATTGGAGGGCCAGCCTCCGCACCGATCGTCGGCGCTGCCTATGAACCGCTTCTCGCGCCTGTGGGTCTTCTCCTGGGGATCCTGGGAAACGTGATAGGGACGTATCTGGGTCTTATCACAAGTCACCTCTGCAAGCTGGTTGGGTGAGATCCCGGGGAACGGGTAACGGGAAACGTCTTGCGAATCATTCTCCGTTCCTCGTTTGTCGTTCCCCGAGCATCTTAATTATGCTAACATCCAATTTCCTATGAAAAAGAAAGACGCTCTCAAAATAAAAGCTGTCATCTTTGATCTCGGCAATGTGCTGGTCAATTACGACGTTGAGAAGGCCGCAAGACGCTTTTCGGCTGTTTCAGGTCTTTCCACGCAGGAGATCTGGAAGCGTTTCTTTCTTTCCCGGTTCGAACAGGCCTACACGCGCGGCGAGATCTCGACTCGCGAGTTCCACAGGATTGCTTGCAAGACCCTCGGCGTCTTTATTTCTCTGGCGACCTTCAGCCATTATTGGAACGACATCTTTTGGGAAAATCCGGGGATGGACAAACTTCTCGCGCGGATCAAGAGACATTATCCTCTATATCTCATTTCGAACACCAATGCGCTTCATTTCACCCATATCACAAAGAATTTTAAACTGCTCCGCCATTTCGATCGGAAATTCCCATCGCATGAGGTGGGCGCACGCAAACCCGATCTCAAGATCTACCGACGGGTCCTCAGAAAGATCGGCCTCCAGCCCGAAGAAACCGTTTTTATTGATGATATGAAAAGCTTCATCTCAGGCGCTCGCAAGACCGGCATGCACGCGATTCATTTCAAGGGTCGTCCGCGTCTTGTAAAAGACCTCCGCAAGTTCGGTATTCGCTTCTGATCCCCCTTTAGTATCCTCGCCTGGATCTGTTCGTAGTCCGCTTCAACAAATTGCAATTGATCGGTATTGAGACCGGAAAAAGATTTGTTGCCTGCGCGCCGTTTCTTTGGCGGCGGAGAAATCCCGTATTCTATCAATCATCCACCAAGAACGGGACTCTATACAGCCTATGAATATCCTGAGTTTATGCCTACGGTGACGATTAGATGGGAGGAGTTGGATGGGATTGGGGTTTAATGTTGCTATGGCACAAGACAGCTTTATCTTCTTACAAGCCGAAAGGCTTTGTTATAAAATGCAGCAACTTTAATATTCTGGCTGGAGAGTTTATGACTGAAGAGAAAGACCAACGACATAATAAGAAAATTGTGGAGCAGTTTACAAAACAAGCGGTGCCTTTTTCAAAAATTCCGGGCCATTTGGACTCTATGCAGGTGCTTGTCCACATGTCCGGAGTTAAGGGTTCAGATAAAGTGCTGGATGTGGCTTGTGGCCCCGGTCTGGTTGCTTGCGAGTTCGCAAAAACAGCAGAACAAGTGACGGGGATCGATATTACAGCGAAGATGATCGAGCGGGCACAACAGCTGCAATGGGAAAAGCATCTTACGAATATGGCCTGGAAAGTGGGCGATGTTTTTCCGCTCCCTTACCCGGACGCTAGTTTTTCGGTGGTGCTGACCCGCTATAGTTTTCATCACTTTACGAAACCTACTAGGGCGTTATCGGAAATGATCCGTGTGTGTCGTTCCGGGGGTAGGGTTTTGGTTGCTGATGTTGCATTGCCTCCCGAGAAAGTGGTCGCTTATGATCATTTGGAAAAATTGCGTGATCCGTCCCACGCTCATGCCTTATCATTGCCAGAGTTTGAAAGAATGTTTCAGGAGAGCGGTCTGACCCATGTTCAGAAGAGTTTTTATACAGTTTCCTTCGAGGTGGAACAACAGCTGAAAGCATCATTCCCGAACCCCGGTGATGAGGAAAAGATCAGGGCGATATTTAAGGCAGATATCGGGAAAAATCAGTTGGGAATAGGCGCTCATTACAAAGGGAATGAGATTCACTACGCTGTGCCTATAGCAGTTTTTGTTGGACAAAAGAAAGATTAATCAACGCCTTTTATTTTGAGGAGACGAAAACTATGCCGGATCTGAACAAAATGGCTTCTGGTAAAGATTGGACCCGGCAAACACTCAACCTTCTTTTTGCTATCGCCCAGTTTTTTGTCCCCTTCTTTTCGCAGCTTGCAGGCATTGGACAGAGCATAGAAGCGCAGGCCGGAAAAGATATAGCAACCAGTCCCGAAGTTCCCGCAGACTATGCTTTCAGTATTTGGTTCGTGATATTTATTCTGTCCGCTATCTATGCTGTTTACCAGAGGCTTCCTTCTCAACGAGAAAATCAACTTTTTAGAAAGATCGGGTGGTGGACAGCAGCCTCATTTTTTTTAAGCACGCTTTGGATGTTAATCGTACAGCTCTTCGGCGATGGGTGGTTTCTGGCGATCCTTATCATCCTGATGCTCTTCTCAACCCTGAAGGCTTTTTTCGGTTTCATTCAACAGACAAAGCCACAAAGCGGTTTTGATCGCTTTGTCATGACACCTTTACTTGGCTTGTTCAGCGGTTGGCTCTCCGTTGCTGCCTTTCTGAATACGGCATCCGTCTTAAAAGCATCAAGCCTTCATACTTTCGGCCTCTCAATCAACGGATTTGCTGTTGTCACGATTCTGTCCGCCCTCGTCCTTGCTCTCAGGGTTATGATCAAGAGTAGGGGTAATTTGTGGTATGGGGGGACCATTCTTTGGGCGTTAACGGGTGTGATTGTCGCAAATGTAACCAGAACACAAAACCCGATGATTGTGTGCGTTGCGGTCAGCCTATTACTGGTTGTTATCTTTACGCTCTTTTATTCTCGCAAGCGTTTAGCAGCCGGCAATCCTTCATTACCAATCCGCTTTTAGGCAGGGGGTAGTCTACGCATCCTTCCATAGAAGAACGTACCGCCCGCCTTGAAAATCAGGCAACCGCACTTCGTTAGGGAAAATCTTTGAGCCGTGACAGGACTTCTTTGAGAAGGGTGACCGAAGAGACAACTCGCACCGTGAAGATTTCAACCGTGAAAACGAACTAGCTACTGTTTTTGATTTAGGACCTTGGTATAAGCTGCTTTTACGCTGTTGATCGTTGCGTCATAGCTTGTAGTGTCGATGCCTTGTGCGCTTAATTGCTTTTTTGTTTCTTTATCTACGGGGATTGTCATGGCATTGTTTTTTTGCATAAGGTAGAAAAGAAAGCAAAGGAGTACCAAGACAAGAATAAGCCCGATGAATCCAAAGCCTTTAACCGATCGATCGTTCCGATTTTTCATGATATTCATTCCTCCTTTTACTTTTTTCTCCCAGAAGTTTGCTGCAGTTGCCGGATAAAAGCCGGGTTACATTTCAGACCGAGTTCCTCCGACCGGTGGGCATCTTTCCAGCTAGCGTCATAATTTTTTTCAAAAAGATAAACGACCGCCCTGTTTTTATAGGCGGGCGCATAGCGGGAATCAGTTTCGATCGCCAGGGTATAACTGGAGAGGGCCTGCTTCAGATCGTTTTGATTTTGGAACACAAGCCCTTTGTTGTAATAGGCCAGGGCTTTCATCTTCGGGTCTTTGGTAAGCTCAATCGTTTTATCAAAGTCTGCAAGGGCTCCCTGGAAATTATTTTGTCTGGCGTAAGCGCCACCCCGATTATAGTAAGCCTCGGCGAGTTCCGGATTTTGTCCGATCGCGAGGGTCCAGTTCTTAATGGCGTTCCCTATATCGCCCTTGTTTTTAGAGGCATTTCCCTGATTGTAAAAATAATCAGCAGAGCCTTTTTTAAAAGCGGTTTCTTCTTTTTTCTGAGAACTTTCGGCCGCTTGGGCATGGGCTGGAAGAAGGCATCCTGTCAGGCATAGCACGAAGGCTAAAACATAAATTTTTCGAGGTTGGAATAATTTGAAACCCCGGATCATGGGTCTGTCCTCCTTGGCAAGTTAGACTTTAATTCTATTTCAAAGCAAAACCCTCCACAAGGTGTTTTGTTGTCTCGATGATAGAGAACATGGAACTCTGAAGTTCCGGTGTTCCGGGGGGCCCCAGGCCCTTTTTTGAGACATTGACGATGAGGGGGGCAGCGGTTAAAATACGGCCTCTTTCAAAACCACCACCCATCAAGGAGAATTACAGAATGGCTTATGTTATTACTGAGAAATGTCACGGCGAACGCTACGGTCTCTGCGCCGGTGTCTGTCCCACTGAAGCGATCTATCCCGGAACCTATCAGGGGAAAGATTTTATGGTGATCGATCCGGCAACTTGCATCTCCTGTGGCGCTTGCGCGGCGGAATGCCCGGTTGGCTCGATCGTTGAGTCCGAGGATATGGATCCGACTTATGCTAAGATCAACGCAGATCTTGCAGCTCAGTTCAAGGCGAACCCTAAGGCGACGCCTCGTTCGAAGGATGAAGCCCCGAAAAAGCCGGGGAATACGCTGAAGTAAAACAAGCTCGTATTAGTTTTTCCTGTTTGCCTGCCTCGCGCGTCGGGGCAGGCAAACTTTGTCTTTGACCGATAAGGAACACAAGATGCCATCCGCTTCCGGCTGTAAGGATCCCGCCATTCTCGAGCAAGTCTTAAGACAATACGCTACTGATCTTGCCATTGAAAATACCGCCATCCGGGTCGTGACGCGTGGCCTGTCGCTTGTGGGAATAGGCGTCCGTCCTGTCCTGGATCACTTCATTTTCCGCACCGTTCACCTGAAGGAAAGAACAAGCGAATTCCTCGAACTGGGATATGAAAGAGATTCTGCCGCCAAAGTTCTTGAGCACAAAGGGCATGGGGCGGAGGTTCTTCGAAAGAGGTGCTCCCCGGCGATTCTGGTCGAACACCCTCACGAAAAGACTGGGCTGGAGTGGGTCGCGCATTTTGGAGATAAGAAGCCTTATGCCATGGCCTTTCGCGTGGATGACATTGAAGAGGCTGTTTTCCGTCTGGAGAAACAGTCCGTGGGTTTCATAAGACCTCCAGCCGGGAAACACGGAGAGACTCTTCGTGAGATCGCCGCGGCGCCTGAAGTAAAAGACGGAAAGAACGCGCATCATCTTATTTTGGTGGAACGACACGCGGGGGACTCGCGTTTCTACGCGCCTGATTTTTGGAGCCATTCTCAAAAAGGAATCTTATGATCATCGGACTCACGGGCAAGAACGGATCGGGAAAAGGGGAGGCGGCAAATTTTCTAAAAGAACGGGGCTTCCATTACTACTCGCTTTCGGACGCGCTCCGGGAGGAGGCCAAGAAACGCGGCCAGGAAATTTCGCGCGATGTTTTGGTTGTACTTGGGAATGAACTGCGCGAAAAAGAAGGTCCGGGCTGTCTTGCCGAACGGATCTTCGCGAAGCTGGATCCTGAGAAAAATTACGTGATCGATTCCATCCGACATCCTTCTGAGATCCAGGTTTTTCGTCGCCGCAATGATTTTACGCTCCTTCGTATTCATGCCCCGGAACGGCTTCGTTTCGAACGTCTCAAACAGCGCGGTCGGGAGAATGACCCGCGGGTGTGGGAAGACTTTCAGGCGCTGGAGGCCAAAGAAGCGAAAAGCGCGAGCAAAACTGACCAGCAACTAGATCAAGCAATTGCCCTAGCTGATCTCCAGATCGACAACAACGGGCCGCTCAAGGAAATGCATGAGAAGGTAAAAGCGGTTTTCCTGGACCTTGCGCAAAAGGCTCCGCGTCCGGGTTGGGATGAATATTTTATGAATATCGCCAAGGTCGTGGCCTTGCGCGCCAACTGCATGAAACGGAAAATCGCCGCCGTGATCGTGAAGGACAAACGCATCATTTCGACCGGTTACAATGGAACACCTCGAGGGATCAAGAACTGTAGCGACGGTGGTTGTCCTCGTTGTAGCGCGATCGATGCCTCCGGAAAAGACCTCGGTGAATGTCTCTGCTCGCATGGGGAAGAGAACGCGATCGTGCAGGCGGCTTACCATGGCGTGAGTGTTAAAGGCGCCACGCTCTACACGACTTTCTCTCCCTGCCTTATGTGTACCAAGATGATCATCAACTCCGGGATCGGCGAAGTTGTCTTTCAGGGGAATTATTCGTTTCTGGAGATTTCCCTTAAGCTGCTTGAGCAGGCCGGTGTAACGGTTCGCAAGATCACTTCCTCTTGACAGGACTCCCCATGACCGAAATTGGAAAAACCTTCCGCACAAGTTTCGGGCTCAAAGGGATCGTTCAGCATCAACTCGATCAAAGCTACCACAGTCCGCTCATCGATAAAGTCCGCGCGGCCGGATTCTCTCTAAAGTCAGGGCGCCTCGAGATCTATCTCGCCAAAGAATTCGGTTTTTGTTACGGGGTTGAACGCGCTGTGGAATATGCCTACGAGACTCGCGCGCGTTTTCCGGACCGGCACATTTATCTGACCAAT
>Ga0114951_10001658_pt1 | contig 26878 bp, 26 predicted proteins | sample AM7aDNAmetaG_FD_88677 | JGI IMG/M metagenome (GOLD analysis project Ga0114951, IMG submission 88677) | Freshwater microbial communities from Finland to study Microbial Dark Matter (Phase II) - AM7a DNA metaG | ecosystem: Environmental > Aquatic > Freshwater > Lake | place: Finland: Lake Alinen... | reverse complement strand
GATATCCTTTGGTTCGTTCAGCGAGAAGACTGCGGAGACACTGGCCATACTCTGCTCGGTTCTAATGTCCTACAAACAAAGGGGTGAAATGGGGGCTTACCTACGAGGGGTGTGAGGGGTTACCAAACAAAGGCTTGCGATATGGTCATTTCCATGTTAATCTCAATTTATTACAAGTAATCGCAGTTAGTTCCCGATGACCATCGGGATCCCGCAATAAAACGGGCCACTGGCTGCAAAACAACTATGAATGACGATATCGATGTTAGGAATAGCGTGTACGAGATAGGTTATCTGATCGTTTCTTCCATTCCGGAGGAAAAGGTTCCAGAAGAGGCCGAAAACGTGAAGAAGATCATCACCAGCGCCGGTGCAAGTATTGTGAGCGAAGAGATGCCTCACAGGCAGCATTTGGCTTACACGATCCGCCGCAAAACCGTCGCCGGTTCCTACGAATCATACGACGAGGCCTACTTTGGTTGGGTCAAGTTCGAAGTCGGAACCGGTACGGTTGAGTCCATCAAGAAGACTGTCAGCATTCTGCCTTCCGTCCTCCGGATGCTCCTTATCACGACCGTCAAGGAGAATACCTACCAGGGCAAGCATGCCCCGGCTGTTACCGGTTCCACGGTCTCGAGCGAAGAGGTTGCAAGACCGATCACTCCGGCTGAGCCGGCCGACAAGCCGGTTGCTCCGCTCTCCGTCGCCGATGTCGACAAGAGCATCGATGATATGGTCAGAGAAGCCTAACTCTTTATTAGCATAATTGCGGGGTCTATGCCCCAAAAATATATGTACTTAAACAAAGCGTTCATTATCGGGAATCTGACCAGGGATCCGGAATTAAAAGCCCTGCCGTCCGGTTCCAAGGTTTGCAGTTTTGGTGTCGCGACAAATAGGATGTACAAAGACAAAGATGGCGCCAAGCAAGAGTTAGTCGAGTTCCATAACATTTCCGCTTTCAACAAGCTTGGAGAATTGGCCGGACAGTATTTGAAGAAAGGCCAACAGGTTTTGGTTGAAGGACGCATTCAGACCCGCTCTTGGGAAGTCAACGGCGAGAAGAAATACAAAACTGACATTGTCGCCGACAATATCCAGTTTGGTCCGAAAGCTAGCGGAGCATCTTCTCAGAAAGGCCCTTCTTCGGCTCCAGAGGCAGATTCAGCTAAAGGAAGTGATGCTACACCTCCAACCACCGGTTCTGGCGAGAAGATCGATTATCCGAGCGAAGAGATAAATCCAGAAGACATCCCGTTCTAAGGGTTCGATCCTTCGATTACAACAGACAATTAAACTTACAATAAACCAAACGGTTCGATAAAAACTCACCGTAAACAAATATGAAAAAACAATGTTATTTTAACCAGCATAATATCAAGTACGTCGATTACAAAGACATCGATATTTTGAAGAAATTCCTCAATCCGCACGGTCGCATCCAGAACCGTGATCGTACGGGCATTTCCGCCAAGTATCAGAGGCAGTTGGGAGTGGCTGTGAAGAGAGCAAGGTTTATGGGCTTGCTACCGTATGTGGCGAGATAGAGTTAGAGGTAAGAGTTAGGAGGTAAGAGGTAAGATTAGAAAAATCGCCAGAATTTGGCGATTTTTCTTAACTCTTACCTCCTACCTCTTATCTCTTTTATTTATTGACCCTCTCTCTGTACTCACCCGTCTCCGTATTGACCCTGATCACATCTCCCTCATTCACGAACAGGGGAGCGTTGATGGTGGCACCAGTCTCGAGTGTAATAGTTTTCGAACCGCCGGTAACGGTATCGCCCTTAACAGCTGGCGGAGCGTCGGTAACCTTGAGGTCGACTGTGATCGGCATTCTGAAGCCCATGGGTTGTTCCTTGAATGAATATTGGCCGACGATCGTATTGGCTTTGAGGAATTTTCCCGCCGGGCCAACAACCTCTTCCGGCACCTTGAACCTATCGGCTGGATTTTCCGGATCAGCGAACCACCATTCTCCGCGGTTGGTGTAAAGGAACTTGACCTCTTTTTCCTCAATCTCAGCCTCCTCGATCTTCTCTGACTGGTGGAATGAATACTCCGTGACCTTGCCAGTCATCAGATTCTTGAGCTTGGTGGCATTGACCGGCTTGCGCTGTTGCTTGCGGAAGACATGTGAAGTGATGACTTCGTAAGGCGCGCCCTCAAGGACGATAAACTTCTTTTCGGTTACCTCGTTGTATTCTAAGAGTGACATTCAGCCATTTTACAGGATTTGGGAGAAAAAGCAAAAAAGCGCGGTGTGTTTTGGGTCTGAAAATATGTATTTCAATCATAGACATATTTATTAAAAGTTTGAAAAGCATAATCAAACATGATATAAATGCATCAGAAAAACTAATCGAATCATGGTGATTCGATTGTACATTTCAAATCTCAAAAGAGGAGGTTTTGTGAAACTCAAACTAGTAGTGTTGTTTGCCCCGGTTATTATCGTTTTTTGCTCATGCAGTTTCAATGATGATGATTGCTACATAAATACTATTCTGCAATATCCAGAACAGTCTATGAATAGTAGCAATTTTTGTACTCGCATTATAAAACCAAAAGATGATGATAGTAATGTTATGGGTGAAGTCGGGTCATTCCTAAATAGTGGAAAATATAATGTTGTTTCAATAAAGCTGAAACGAAGCAATACAACCGCCATATATTATGAAGCAGTAATTGTTTACGATATGTCATGGCGAGGGCCCGGTAATGATATCCGCTTATACACATACAGTTCACAATCAAATCTGTATATTCATGGCGAAAAAGATCATTCCCGTGACAAACTGGACAACATTCAATACAGTGGAAAGTTCGAGGTCTTGGGTTTTGAAGTTGATTTAGGTCCAAATAATTGTAATACTGACTATGTTTTCTACAGAGAAAAGACTACCAAATAAATGATAGGATTCACCAGTTGTTTCTGACAGCTGGTTTTATTTTCCAAAATAGGTTGACGAAACATTTGCTATTGATAAAATTATGGCTATGTCAAAGAAAGTCATCAAAGAACATATGCATAAAGACTGTTCCATTTGTGCCAAACATATGGATGTGATTCTTTACAATGACCGATCTTACAGAGGCGGGCATTATTTTGGGAAAGTTCCACTTTCAACGGAAAAAGAAAAAGCTAGGGCTCGCAGTTTTGGTACAAGAACAGTTATGTGGGGAGATAAGGAAGTGCAAGTTGCCAAGAAGGATCCAAAGCCATACGGCTATGCGGAATACTGGGAGTGTCCGAAATGTTACTGGGGAGAAAGTGATGATAAACCCAAAACCGTCTACCACTTCAATTAACAGATGGTAGACGGTTTGATTATACTATCTCTCCAAAGCTTTTATAAGTTTCTTTGGAGTAAGAGAAGGTAAGTAAGTCACTTAGGCGACTTGGACACTTAGGGGCAGAGTGAATCCCTTGGGAAATTTCCTTATTGATCTTTTTTCCTTCGGAATCGGCCAGCCCAAATCTTTTCTAGCCTCAAGATAGCCCGCCAGAGCATCTTTCGCCATTGCTATAACTTCTTCAAGACTTTCTCCTTCCGTGATACAACCCGGCAAAGAGGGGAAATAGGCGATATAGCCCCCTTCTTCTGCAGCTTCAATTTTTGCCACATAAGTACGAGTTCCCATGCTAAAAATCATATCATTATTCATGATGTTTACAAGTTAAGTTAATAAACGAACTGAAATTTACTGCTCGTTCAACTTCGCCCTGATCTTGCCCAAAATTTCTTCTTTAACAGTCGGATTTTCTCTGAGGAATTGTCTGGTTGCATCGTAGCCTCGGCCCAATTTAGTTTCACCAAATGAATATGAGGATCCGCTTTTTTGGAGAAGTTCGAATTTCTCGCCGAGGGCAATAATTTCACCTTCCTGGGAAATACCTTCGTTGTACATGAGGTCGAACTCAGTTTGCTTGAATGGAGCAGCGACTTTATTCTTGACAACTTTCACTCGAATGCGGCCGCCCATGATTTCTTCACCTTTTTTTATTTGCGCGATGCGGCGGATGTCGAGACGGACGGAGGCGTAGAATTTCAATGCTTTGCCGCCTGGGGTAGTCTCAGGATTACCGAACATGACACCGATCTGCATGCGGATCTGGTTGATGAAGATGACGGTTGCCTTAGATCTGGCCACAATAGCAGTTAATTTTCTAAGTGCCTGTGACATTAATCTGGCTTGAGTACCGACATGATAAGCGCCCATGTCTCCTTCGATTTCGGCTCTTGGTGTAAGTGCGGCTACTGAGTCGATAACAACTACGTCCATCTTGTTTGTTCTAATTAAACTATCGACTATTTCAAGTGCTTGCTCGCCTGTGTCAGGTTGGGAAATGAGAAGATCATCGATCTTGACTCCCAACTTCTTGGAATATTCCGGATCCATGGCGTGTTCGGCGTCAATATAAGCACAAACACCGCCGAGCTTCTGGGCTTCAGCGACGATGTGCAAGGCAAGAGTCGTTTTGCCGGATGATTCTGGGCCAAAAATTTCTATGATGCGTCCACGGGGGACACCGCCGATGCCGAGAGCCCAATCCAATCCTAGGGAGCCTGTTGGAATGGCGTTAACGTTGACTTTGGGCTTCTCGCCGAGCTTCATGATGGAATCTTCACCAAACTTGGCTCTGATGGCGTCTAGAGCATCGTTGATGCCGGATTGGCGACCGGATTTGCCTTCTGATGAGACGGTCTTTGGCGTAGCGACCTGTTCATCAGTCTCTTCTATCTGATCTTTAATTTTTTCTTCCTTGGTTTTGTTTTTCTTGAATGACATTTTTGTATGGGAATTAATTCTGATAACGGCAGGTTATGGACGTATGATATCACGTAGGATAAAGTTGGGAAGTGCTTTTTTGTCATTCCCGCGAAAGCGCCCAGTAGGTCATTTTGCTAAATGAGGAATCCAGGATGTTACTAATGACAAAATCCAAATGACAAATTTCCAATCAAATCCAAAGCTCAAATGTCAAAATTTGGATTTTGGGCTTTGTCATTCAACACTGGATTCCTCATTTAGCAAAATGACCTACTGGGCGCTTTCGCGGGAATGACAAGTAAATGATTCCTATTTACTTAATTAGAAATTTGCGGGGCTTCGCTTCCCACAATATCTAGCTCTTTCCTGATCTCTCTGCCAAACTGATCCTCTGCCAAAATGGTGATTTTATTCAATCCGGGGAAGATAATAAGAGTTTTTTTCCAGAGTCCATTTTCATCTGTGGCTATCATGTCGCCGTTCAGGAAAAGTTTATTTACGCGCAAGACCTGCCCGTTCATGGTAATCGTTGAAGTTGTGGCGGTTGTGCCATTCTCGGGCCAAAAAATTTCTATTTCCGGTCCGCGGACATAGTTCAAGCTTCGGGAGATCGCGAAAGCGATGATAAGTCCCGCGAAGGCAAAGACGCCCAAGAATTTGATGTAACGGATAAGAGTCGTGCGGGTCATGGGGCAAGTTTACAGTGCAAAGTGCAAAATGCAAAGTTAAACCGCCTCCGCTTCGCTTTCGGACGCATCCGGCGGCATGATGATCTCAGTAGCTTGTTCGATCCCTGTTCCGACACCGATGACCTCCCGAGGCTTCGAACCATTGGCCGGACCGATGACACCGTGCTCTTCGAGCATATCCATGAGCTTGGCCGCTCTCGAGTAACCGATACCAAGTTTGCGCTGAATGTAGGAAGTTGAAGCTTTGTTTGCGCTCATGACCGCCTCGCGAGCCGGTTCGTACATGTCATCGTCATCGTCCAAGGAACTGCCTTCGGTCATGGAGTCAAATGCCGCCGTGGCGCCGGCTTCGGTCGGAGTCAGGTTGATCTCGTTCATGATCTCGTCTTTGTATTGGTCGACCAGGAATTTGACCACGCGCTTGACCTCTGATTCTGAGATGAAAGCCGACTGCAATCTGACCGGCTTGGACATTTCACCGCCGAGATAGAGCATGTCTCCGGCGCCTAGGAGCTTCTCGGCGCCCGGTTGATCGAGGATTGTCCGTGAATCTATTTGTGACGCCACCTGCAGGGCCACCCTAGTCGGAATGTTGGCTTTGATGAGTCCGGTAATAACGTTGACGCTTGGCCGTTGCGTGGAGATGATCAAATGGATTCCCACCGCCCGGCTCATTTGGGCCAGCCGGACGACGGCTGATTCTAATTCTCTAGGATAGGTTTGCATGATATCGGCCAATTCGTCTATGACGATGACCATGAAAGGCATGGTTTCCGGAAGTTTGGTCTCTTCGGATTTCTCGCGTCTCCATTTGTCCAAAGCCGGTCCGAGGATGTTCTTGTGGTAAGACTCGATGTCCCTCGAGGCGGTCTTTTCCAAAACATCGTAGCGGCGGCTCATTTCCTTGGCGGCCCACTTCAGAGCCAAAATGGCTTTCTTGGGATCGGTGATGACCGGCGTAAGCAAATGAGGAATTTTATTGTACATCGTGAGCTCGACTCTTTTCGGATCAACCATGATGAACTTGAGATTTTCCGGAGAATTGCGGTAGAGCAGGGAAGTGATCAGGGCGTGAATGGTCACGGACTTTCCGGATCCGGTCGCTCCGGCGATAAGCATGTGTGGCGCTTTGGAGACATTGCTGAAGTGGGCGCGGCCGGTGATATCTTTGCCGAGGGAGACCAGAAGAGGCTTCTCTGATTCTTGAAAATCGGCGGAGGAAAGCAAAGTAGCCAGACCGACGGTGGTTTTGGCGGTATTGGGCACTTCCACTCCGACCAAAGATTTCCCAGGAATGGGAGCTTCAATGCGGATCGGGTGGGCCGCCAAAGCCAAAGATAGGTCATTGTTCAAAGCAACGATCCTAGAAAGTTTGACGCCCTCAGCTGGTTTCAAGGCGTAGCGAGTGACGGAAGGGCCGATCGAGATCTCATCCATTTCTACAGTGATGCCGAAATTTTGCAAAGTCCTCTTGATGATATTGGCGTTGGCTTTGATGTCTCCGGTTTCCGGTTTGCCGCGGTCTTTTTCCAATAAGGAAAGTGGTGGTGGCGTAAACGGCAATAAATGTGGAACAACGACCGAAGAAGTAAAGTTGGCTTCGTCGGCATCGGTGAAGTCGAGCAAGCCGGTCTTTTTCGGTTTAACGGTATTTTTTGTCGCTTCGGCTCTGGCTAGCTCGGCGGCTTTTCCTGTCGGCATCGGGATGTCGGCGCCGGCCACGGCTTTGTCAATGAGAGCCTCTTCGCTGGCATCCATCTTGCCGGTTTTTTTGTTTTCTAGCTTTTCGTCATCTTCGTGGCGCCAAAAAGCCAGATCAGCCAAGGTAAAGTAAAGATTGAATGTCATGACTATGGAAATGACGAATATCGCCAGGAGGATCACGCTAGTTGCCCAGATGTCCATCAATCTGAGAAGCGGAGAGGCAATCCACCGGCCGATGACGCCGCTAGCTCCTGCATAGCCGACATGGATAAGGCCGAGGCCGGAGACAAGGAACAGAAGCGCTCCGACGCCTTTGGAAATATCAAATTTCTTTTTGAGCCCTTGAAGCAAGGTAATACCTAGCATCGCAAACATGATCGGTATCAAGAAGTAACCGATACCGAATAATTCTGACAGGACGAAATAAGCTTTGTCGCCGATCCAGCCGGCCTTGCCGAAGGCCGCCAACAAAGCCAGGACGACCAGAAGGAATGAGATTATGGATAATATCGCCTGAACTGTTTCTGCGCGCATCTCGTCCCAGAAGCGGATCTTGTCAGCGATGTCGAGTTCTTTTTTCTTGACCATTATGTGGTAATCATATCACGATGCTATTAAAAAAATAAATTTGTAAATAGAGGTTTGTGATGTTTATAACGTGAGGGACTAGTTTTTAGGGACTAGGGACTAGAAGCGCAAGGGACTAGGGACTAGGTGTTAGGGACTAGTGAATCGCAGCTTGTGCGGTTCACTAGTCCCTAGTCCCTAAAAACTAGTCCCTTGCGATAACCTGCTTGCTTTTCCATATTTTTTGAATCATAATGGACATGTCTAAGACAGTAATTTATATGACTTTTATAAAAGACAGACATTTTTCTATCAAAGACATCTATTTACCATAATGGACAACAAAGAGACAAACAACCAGCCGTCTTTTAACAATCCTATCAACTGGAAATCTCTGGGATTCTTTTCAGCTGAGGACTATTTGATCTACATTTTCAAAAAGACAGAAAAAATCACTTCTGCCCTTTATCTAGTATCCGGACTTCTCAAGGACGATGAACCGATCAAATGGGAACTCAGGGACAGAGGCATTGACCTTTTGTCTTCGTCTTTTAATGCCTCTTGTTCATTGCCTGGCGATAAGAATGCCATCATCCAATCCTTATTTACGGCGGCTCTGGAAACGCTCTCATTGCTCAATGTCGCCAGGATTTCCAATCTGATATCGGAAATGAATCACCGACTTCTCGTTCGGGAGATCGACAATGTCGTTGGCTTGCTTCGGGATCGCCTGGCCCAGAACGCGGAAAATGCGGGTTATGTATTATCAGAATCGTTTTTCAAGACACCGGATTTATTTGCGACCGGTTTTCGGACCGGGAATGACGGCAATAATCGCAAAACCGGAAGTTATCCTCGCGCATCAGGCCAATTTGGCGGTCAGAATCCTTCCGGTAATTTGTCCAATGATGGCGGTGCAATTCAGGGACATGTCAGTACTCAAGAAAAGAAAACTCAGAGACAAGAACTTATTTTGGCCGCTCTCAAAAATCAGTCAAATCTCACCATCAAGGATTTCTCGAAAGTCATCAAAGATTGCAGTGAGAAGACTATTCAGCGTGAACTCATCGATCTGGTTGCTCGCGGCGTGGTCAAGAAAGAAGGAGAGAGGAGATGGAGCAGATATTCGCTAAACGCATAGGGACTAGTTTTTAGGGACTAGGGACTAGAAGCGCAAGGGACTAGGGACTAGGTGTTAGGGACTAGTAAATCGCAACTTGTGCGATTCACTAGTCCCTAGTCCCTAAAAACTAGTCCCTTGCGATTAGGCGATTATTGACTTTCTTGGCCATTTAGCCTAATATTACCTTGTTAAAAGTGAAAGTTGTAGGAGCGTGTATTTGAGGCGTTTTTTGTGCTAGTAGTGTTATCCACATGGGATTTTGCACCTTTAAGTGGTTTAGCGTTATAATGCTCTGCAACGAGTGTGCAAGCGCCAAAAGTTCTTGCCCATTCGTCCCAAAGCGTTTGCTTAGGGAAGTCCTGCTTCGTCCTGAGATTATCGAAGGGCTTCGTAGGACAAGTGAACTTTGACAAATTAATAATAAAATATAGTCAAATGTTCTCTTTAGCTTGCCACAAACTCCTTTTGCTTTGCGTGTCGATAGCGCGAGGTGAAAGGAAGTGGATTTATTAGTTAGTTTACAAACCGCATTTTAATTTCTCCAATCCTTATTATTAAAACGGAGAAGATGCGTTAATTATTAAGATCATACATATGAAAAAAGTTCTTCTTGCATCTGGCGTCGCCGTTTTGGCTTTCGCTATGATCGCTGGAGCTCAGGGTTACACCTTCAACGCCAACTTGACCGTTGGTTCAACTGGTGCTGACGTTGTTGCTCTTCAGACCTGGCTCGTAGCCAACGGCTTTAGCATTCCGGCTATTTCGTCCGGTGCCACAGCCAAGGGTTACTTTGGTTCTCAGACAAAGGCTGCAGTTGTAGCCTATCAGACCTCCAAGGGTATTCCTTCGACAGGTTTCGTCGGTCCTCTTACTCGCGGTGCTTTGAATGCCGGTGGTGGCGCAGCCTCCGTCGGTGTTACGACTTGCCCAGCCGGTTTCACCTGCACAGCTAACACCACGACTCCGGTCGCTGTTGTTTGTCCTCCAGGCTATACCTGCACAGCCAATCCTGGCACAACGGGTACTACTGTTACGGTAGGTCAGGTCACCACTCCTGGCGTAGCCGGTACCATCGATCTTTCCAATGGTTCTTATGTTGGGAACGGTACGGCTGTCAATGATGGACAGGAAGTTGATCTTGGCTCTCTTGCTTTGCAGACCGGAGCTTCCGATATGCAAGTCACGTCAGCCTCAGTTGACTTCAACGTTCGTCCATGGCTCTACATGACCTCAATCTCAGTCCGCGACACAAGCGGTAAGGTTTTGGCTCAAGTGGATAACCTTAACCAGTCGATGTTTTCTGAGATCACCGTCGGAACCGATTATCGTCTTTCTATTCCGATGAACTTTGTTATTCCTAAGACCACGAAAGTGATAGCTGTTTTGCATGGCACTTTTGCTACAAGCAACAGGTCTGCCACAAGCATTGCTATTACCAGAGCTGATGTTCGTGCCACTGATGGTACCGGCGTCACCCTTACTAGCACTACCGGAACATTGGCGGCTACAGTTATGTACGTTGCCTACGGCGGTCAGCAAGGCTCTAGTCTTCTCGTAAGCATTGATTCTTCTTCGCCGAGCCAAGGAAATATTCAGACCAGTTCTGGTAATACCCAGACTCAGAATGTTCTCTTGGGTGTCTACAAGATCAAGTCCCAGAATGTTAATGCAACATTGCAGGGCTTGAGCATTAACGCTCAAGTTGGAGCAGCTGCTGGAGTAGCGGCTACTGGTGGAGTTGGAGGTTCGCTTTCCGCTTTCCAGTTGAAAGCCGGTAGCACCTTGCTCACCAGCGGAACAGTTGCTACACCGACGGCTAGTACCTCGGTTGTTACATTCAGTAACTTCAACTTGGCTCTTCCTGCGAACACTTATGTTCCAGTGTCGATCTACGTTACGGTTGCGGGAGCTGTCAATGGTGTTTCGGCTTCCACAAGTCTAGTTGCGGCTGCCGCCAATATAACCGGTATTGACTCGAGCTCAAACGCTCTTACGGTTAGCACAGCTTCGACTATCGTTAGCAGCAATCAGACCTTCACATTGAATGGCGTCAATCTGACCAACCTTTCGATGGGTACTGTAAACCAGGCTGCTGGTTCTACTGGAGGTGTCGTTGCCTTTACACAGGATTTCATCTATACCCTAAATGCGGGTAACACGGATCTTTATGTAAGCAAGACTCCTTCGTTGGCTATGGGTACTACGACATTGGGTTCAGTCGCTACGTCGTCACTTCTCACTGGTACTGTTTCCGCTTCAGGAACCAATACTGGAGACAATACGACTGATTGGATTGTACCGTCTGGTACTTCTCGAACCTTCACTATCACTGCTAACATCAGCGACCTTGGAAACACCGCCGCTGCGGGCGCAGTTCAAGAGAAGGCTGCCGCAATCTACTACTCAACAGTCACTCCTATCACAAGCACGAGCATGACCGGTGTCTCATCGATCACATTCGGCTTGGATGCTTTGAAGACTTCTACGATCAACTTGACCGTAACTCACTAGTCTTGTTGGTACTGTTTGAGTCTGGTTGTCTTCTTTTCAAAAGTTGATAACAACAAAAACCGTCTTGAGGAAACTCGGGGCGGTTTTTGTATATACCAGTCCAAAGAAATGTCGTATAATCTAGCGATGAGCTATAATCGAAAAATCATCATCGCGTTTGTAGCGATATTGGCATTAGGTTTTGGAGCCGGTTATTATGTTCGAAACAGATCTATTGTTTCTGTCACAAACCTGGCTCCGGTTGAGATAAGAGCCAATGAAGCCCAGTATCATTTCATAAATCCTCTGCTTTATCTGATTACCAACAAGGATCTCTATACCGGTCAATATACGAACTTAATTGCCGATCTGAATAGTTACATAAATTCAGCCAAAACTGTCAATAATGCCACTGATATTTCCATATATTTCAGGGATCTGAATACCGGCCATTGGACAGGCATAGGGGAAAATGACAAGTACCGTCCAGGAAGCATGCTCAAGGTGGTAACTCTCATGGCAACTGTTCAACAAGCGGAAAGTGGTAAAGTATCCCTTTCGGAAGAAATCAAATATTCTCCAGGAAATACGCTTGGAGATACGAGTCTGCAATATTATCAACCGGAATTCCATCTGACATCAGGTATGCATACAATTCAAGAATTAACAAAAGCCGCAGTCATGTTCTCTGACAACGGCGCCAATGATGCCCTTCTTTCCAATCCGGCCATAAATAAAGAGTTCGGGGAGATATTCAAGCTGTCACGTTTGCCGTTTACGGAGTCGATCGACAAGGATTTCATGTCGCCAAGATCCTACTCAGCTGTTTGGAGAACGCTTTATAATGCCACCTTTCTTTCCACAGCGATGTCCGACCAGGTTCTCCAATTGCTGACAGGTACAACATTTAGGGACGGTTTGGTTGCCGGAGTACCAACTAGCACTGTTGTTTCCCATAAATTCGGTGAATATACTCTTAAATCAGAGGATGGAATTATAGTTAACCGTGAACTCCACGATTGCGGGATTATTTATTATCCTGAGCATCCGTATTTTCTCTGTGTCATGACCCGCGGCAAAGATTTTCCGAGTCTGGCGAAAACAATAGCCGGAGCTTCCAATGTTGTGTATAGCTATGTTGCCTCGAGTACTGTTACGCGAAATTAGCGGTGGAGCAAGCATTCCAATCAAATCAAACCGGAATATGTTATTATTTAACAATGATAAAAATGCCACCTCGGCTTTCAATTGTAGTTGCAATTATCGGAGTGTTATTGTCGTCTGACTCTGCTTTAGCGCAAGCTCAGGTCTATGCCGGTTTGCAAAATCAATGCCTAAATCTTTCAGACGATTTATTTTTTGGCTTATCTGATTCTGCTGTCGATTATTCGATATTAAATCTTCAGAGATATCTTGTTTCTATGGGATATTTAACAGCAACACCAAACGGTTATTTTGGCGCGGGAACTTTGTCCGCGGTGAAAAAGTTCCAGACGGCGCACAATATATCTGGAACAGGTCGAGTTGGACCGATTACTAGGAAGGCATTACAAAGTCTGACATGCAATACAAATAGCGCGGCAAATGTAGCTTCTGTGATCAATTCAACTTCCGTCGCATCTTCGGTGGCCGTCTTACCACCTATTAATTCGAGCAATATCGCTGTAACTTTGCCGTCAGCCGGAAGCGAGCTTACAATCGGGAAATCATATTCAATTGCTTGGAATACAGTACCCAATTATATCTATAGTTTAATATTAGAAGCCCCTAACGACTCCGGAGCAGGTTTTATTGTCGGCGATTTATCTGGTGGCACGAGCTATTCCTGGCAGGCTGGAAAAATTTTTTCACAGGTAGTCAACAATTATCAAAACATTGCCACCGGCACGTATCGCATCCGAATAGAACAGAAGTCAAAAGGAGCTTCGGATTCAGACCTGCTAAGCGGCTGGTTTACTTTGGTTACTCCACCACTAGCGATAATTTCGACGGTACCTTCATCCGTGCCGAATGATGATCGCACACCAGTGGTTATATATGGCTCTGGTTTCGACAATTCCTCGTCGGTGCGCTTTGACGGACCTTATGGATTATCTGGGAATTCATCGTACGTTTCTTCCGATGGCACGGTAATCATTATTACCGTCCCGACTTTTATCACGGCGGGCTTACATAGTATAAGAATCGTCAACTCATCTGGTTTAACCTCAAATTATCTGAATTTGCAGGTTACAAAGTCGGCCTTGGAATAGTCGTGGTATCCGAGTTATCCACTTTTGTCAAACATATTCACCTTGATCGGGTGTATAATTTTGTTAGTTGGGAGTATTCTTTATTAGTGTTTCTCCGATTATCGTATGGAGAATTTTATTGGTTCTTATTATATATGAGAAAAAATATTATATTTGGTAGCCTGCCTATTCTATTGATGGTAGGTGCTTTTGTGATTGTTGATCCTTCTGCTGTTTTTGCTGCCAATGAAGGGGACTTTATTATGACCGTAAAAAGCGAGTTGGGTTATCCGGTTGCTGGTACGGGTTTTTCTATCTGGTGTTCAACCGGTAATGCGACAACATCAGTTGCCGGAGTGACGACCGCCGCTGGGACGGTGACGCTCGCATCAACGACTTTGTCGTTAGGACTTTCTCCTATTAGTTGTAAAAGCGGGGATACATTCCATATTACCGCTACGACTACCGGTTATATCTCCACAACGACCTATAGCGGAACGTATGTGACTACAGCCGGCGGCAATGCCGTGCCTGTATGGACAAAATATTCTCTCAAGGTTACGGCCATGACCAGCGAAAATAACACCGATGTTATGCCTCAGTCGGGGTATTTGCATTTTTCTTCAACAACACCGCCGGTTGGTTCTATCACGGTAGCAAGTTCGACTTATCTTAGTTCGGCTTGGTATCTGGCGGCCTCGTCAACGGGAGATACTGGAGGCACGCTTTTGGCTACTTCTAGTGGATATATAAACAATACTATTGCTAATGTTGTTACTTCAACGTCAACGCAAAAAGATATTACTTTTGGTGGTTCCGGCGCCGTTTACAACAGTACAAGTCCGTTCCTATATGGTTTGAAAGTTGTTACAGCCAACTACCCGATGGCGGCATCCGTCATCCCTCTTTCTGCGACATATCGAGGCAATGCCACAACATCATCGGATGGGGCCAATCTTTATTGGGCTGATACGTCAGAAACTGCCGGGATACTCAATATCTATGCTCCAGGATATCTCTTTGCCTCGACGACCAATACAGGCTTCCAGAGTGTCACAACAGCTAGTACTTCACAGGTCTTGATCACTCTTGGAAATCATGACGCTACTACCACGGCCATAACGGTTAGCGGCACGGCTAGGGGTTTGGAAACGATGCTGAAATTGAAAGATACATCTTCATTCCTCAATGAATTGAATGGCAGTATTTTGCCGATAAGCGGTTCACCATTCTCGGTATCCGGTGCCCTTGATCTTTTATATCAGGCTTATAGCGCCAGTGATGGCTTATGGCACATAGCAGCTTCGTCAACTGACGCGACTGGTGGAACTTTGTCAGTCTCAGTTGATGGTTATGTGACGAAAAGCGTTTCTTTGGTTTTGACTTCGGCCACAACAACGCAACGCACCGTTGACATTGGCGGTACCGAAGGAACTTATCATATAGTAGGTTTACCGTATGCTTTGAAGGTTACAGCGACTGATTCTGCGGGTACCGCTCTTTCTAAGGCAACGGTCACTGCTGGAAATTCATACAGCGTCTCTTGTTCAGAAAGTGGTGTGACAGGAGTATATTATTGTGCTATTCCTGTATCCAACACAGGTTCAAGTTTGTTGGCGGCGAAGACTGGTTATAATACAAATAGTGCCAATTATAGTTATAGACCGGCCGCGACTACTGCTCAAAGCACAGCTTCCGTAATCTTGACCGCCGATCTGACGCCAAGTACAAGCGGGTCGTCTAGTGCGGGAAGCGGCGGCGGCGGAGGAGAGGGTTACTATGTCGCTCCAGTAACAGCTCCGTTATCAGTCTTGCCGGCCTCAGGTTGTCCTGTCGGCTATACCTGTACAGCCTATGCGGTCTCAACACCTTCGATTCCAGCCTCATCCATTCCTTCATCGATCATGATAGCATCATTCAATCGCCGTCTGATCAAAGGCGTTTCTGGAGACGATGTCAAGAATTTGCAGGCGGCATTGAATTCTGACGCCGATACACGGATCGCCACGGCGGGTGCCGGTTCTCCGGGGAATGAAACAAATTTGTTTGGCAGTCTGACTATGAAGGCTGTTCAGAAATTCCAGGTCAAATACAATATCGCTAAAGAGGGTGATGAAGGTTACGGACAGGTCGGGCCAAAGACTCGGGCGAAATTAAACGAGCTTTTCTAGAGATTTGATATATCGAAACTCAGGTCGATTATTGAAAAGTGCACAAGCAAAACCCCCTTCGCGGGGTTTTTGCTATAATATAACCATGGTCAACCCTTTCGATCGCAATTTCTTCAAATTCTTCACCGGCTTCGTCTGCATATTGGCGGCCAGCTTTACTCTGCTCTATGTTGTCGGTATCTATACCAATTCCCAGAATCGGGCGGCTTCGGCGGTCAATAGGTAGGGACTAGTTTTTAGGATAATGACGATTTGCTTCTCAAAGAGCAAATTGTTATAATGGTGATAATATGCTTATATTTGAACGTACAATTGAAGCGCAAATTTCGAAATCACTCTTCAAAGGTAAGATGGTCGCCATTCTTGGGCCGCGACAATCCGGCAAAACCACAATGGCGAAAAAGATCATTGATTCTTATGGGGAAGATGGCGCCTATTGGGATTGTCAGTTGGCCGACGTGAGACAGCGTTTTGTTGTCGGAAAGCCGGATCAATTGTTACCTTTGGTTAAAGGCAAGAAAGTCGTCATCTTTGACGAGGCGCAGACCATTCAGGATATCGGCACAGTCTTGAAAGTCTTTCACGATACCTATCCGGATACTCAGATTATCGCGACGGGCTCGTCTTCTTTTGATCTTTCCAACAAGATCAACGAGCCGATGACCGGGAGGATTTTTGAATTTACCCTACTGCCACTTTCGCTTGACGAGATCAAGAAATCCAGGCGGGTCACAATGGATGATTTGCGCAATCTTATGTTATTTGGATCATATCCGGCGGTTGTCGCCGCGGCATCTGTCGAGGAAAAAAAGATCATACTCAAAAACATCGCGACTCAGTATCTGTACAAAGACGTCTTTATCTTTGAAGCCATCAGAAATCCGCGCGTCTTCGAGGATCTAGTCAGATTACTTGCTTTGCAGATCGGTTCATTGGTTTCGTTGACGGAACTGGCGACCCATCTGGGCGTCAGCCGTTCCGTAGTCCAAAAATACCTGCGTTTGTTGGAGCAATCTTTTATCATCAGAGTCGTACATTCATTTTCGAACAATCCTAGGACGGAGCTCAAAAAAGCCTTCAAAGTTTTTTTTCTTGATGTTGGCGTACGCAACGCTATCATTGACATTGACACTTCCTTAAATGATCGTAAGGATGCGGGATTTATCTTTGAAAACTATTTTGTAGGCGAACGCATCAAGGAGGGCAGTAATAACTCGATTTTTCCTCCGGAGATAATGTTTTGGAGGACACGAACAGGTCTTGAAGTTGACGTCATAGAGAAGAAGGGGACTGACATATCAGCTTACGAATGCAAATGGGGCGATGTTAATGTGGTCTTTACGCGTTTTCAGAAGTCATATCCTCAGGCGGTTACGCATATTGTTACCCCAAATGACTTGTTGGAATAGGATTTTATCCGGATTTGAACAAGATTTTATCGTTTCTTGAACAAGATTTTATCGTTTCTTGAACAAAATTTTATCAGGATTTTATCTGGCTTTGATATGCTTTAGGCATTATCAATAATCCGAGGTAAAAATATGAGGAAAACAAAGATAAAGATCCTTCTCTTGGCCGGAGCCAGCGGCCTTATGTGTTTGGTGAGTCTTTCGAGGGTTGTCCACGCCGAGACCATCATCACCGACGGCTATTTGGATCGAGGCGCTGTCTGGTCGGCCGAAAACAGCCCTTATATTATAGAGAGTCCGATAAGGGTGCCGGCCGATAGATCCTTGGTCATCGGTCCTGGCACGACCGTCATCGGCAGTTCAACCATTGAGGGTTATAACTTTATGACCGTCAACGGTTCTTTGACCATGAAAGGGAATGTGTCGAAACCGATATTGCTCAGCGGTTTTGGTGGAGTAACCATATCCGGCGGCGATATGTCCATGGATTACACGGAAGTCCGATTGCCGGAGGGTGTGAGCGTATTCAACGGTTTGGCTTCAGTGTCCAATTCAACCATCAGTGGTTCGACGTACGAAGCCATTCGCGGTCGCTCAAGCACGATCAATATTTCTGATAGCCGCATTGCCGGCAACAAATACGGGGTATTCATCGAATCCTCCGCTCCGCCAGGAATATTTCCGGTCCGCGGTGACGATCAACTATTCGGAATCGGCGGCATAGGAAACGCCCTTTCGGACAATTCTTTGGCGGAAGTTTCGACACCCCCGACTGTCTCTATTGTGACGATTACGAATTCAGATATTGTGAACAATACCAGCGCCGCCATAAAAAACGCCGACTCTTCTATTATCCAGGCTCAAAACAATTGGTGGGGCAGTGAAAGCGGCCCAAACTTATCCGGTCAGAATTCGATAATCGGTTCGGTTGACTATGATCCATGGCTCAGAAAAGATCCTTTAGAAAACAAGCCGGTTTGTTGCTCGAGTGTGCTTTTCATTCCGGGACTTGAAGGCTCCCGTCTTTACAGGGATGAAAAAATGCCGGTCATTGGGTCGATCATCGGTTCGACGACCAATCGTCTTTGGGAGCCAAACCGCAATGCCGATGTCAAGAAATTGTACTTGAATGCCGACGGCTCAAGCACGGACCAGACGATATATTCCGGCCAGCCTATAGGTTCAGCAATGGGACTCTATGATATTTACGGTAAGTTCATGAACAATATCCAGGATCTGGTGCGAAGCGGGCAGATCAGCGAGTGGAAAGCCTTTGGCTATGACTGGCGTCAGCCCATAGCCGAAGTGGTTGCGGGGAGCGAAAAGAAGGCGACGACGACCGAGTCACTGATCCAAACAGTCACTGATTTGGCGTCGCGCTCCAAGACCGGCAAGGTTTCAATTGTCGCCCACAGCAACGGCGGTTTGGTGGCCAAATATCTAGTAAAGACATTAACGGATTTGGGTAAGGCTGATCTCATAGATTCGGTCATTTCTGTGGCTGTTCCGTACCTCGGAACGCCTGAAGCGATCGCGGGTCTATTGCACGGTGATGGCCAGGACATTCTCGGCGGTTGGGTTCTATCCAAGTCTGTGGCCAGAGGATTGGCCCAAAATATGGCCAGCGCTTATTCTCTATTGCCTTCGCGGGAATATTTCTCCAAAGTTTTTGGTCCGACGATCGCCTTTGCCTCGACGACCATCAATTCTGTTAACAACGGCGCGTATTCTCAAAGTATTTCTTCTTATGAAGATCAGGCTTCATTTATTGCCGACTCCAAGAATGCCCGTGTCATTCCAAAATCTTCTGATGTTTCTCTTCCAATAGTCGGTAATGATTCTCTTATGTTGGCGGCTGACCTGATTCACGGAATTTTGGATCCTTTCTCCTGGCCAGCATCCATTACACGATGGTCGATAATCGGTTGGAATAGGGGTACGGCGAAGGGTATTGAATATCACGAAAAAACCTCTTGTAGCAAATCTGGTTGCGTTAAGGAACCGGTAGTTGAGAAAATAAAAACAATTATGGGCGATGGCGTCGTTGTAGCGCCCAGTGCCGCTTACAATGCTGGAACCGTAATATCGGAAGATTTGGATGATCTTTCTTCGGCTGAAAAAAGTAAAATCGCACATGACAATATCCTAGGCGCTTCTTCAACAGCTGCGACTATCGACAAGATTATCACCCACAATCCTGCCGACGACCAGAAATCCCTGATTGAAGAAATATCAAAGATACCTGGCATTACGATCGGTGAACCGGATTACAGTCATGAGCCTTCATTTTTGGTTGTTAGTACTCATTCACCCGTCGAGCTTCATGTCTATGATTCACAAGGACGGCATACCGGGATCATTCCAAAGCCCACGAATACAGACGAAGAAATTGAAGACGGACTGTTCACTTTCACGGAAACAAACATTCCAGGTAGTGAATTTGATAATATGGGCGGAACGGATGAGGATCCTGAATATCAGATCTATCTACCCGACGATAAAGGCGAAAAATACACGATTGTCATGAACGGGACGGGTATCGGTGAATTCACCTTCGACGCCGAGAGGTTTGATAATGGCTCATCGGTCGGCAAGGTCGAATTTGCCAATATGCCGGTGACGCCTCTCACAATTGCGACGACGACCGTCTTGGCGGGCATTGGTGGCAAGATTCCGGACAGACCATTAGCTTCGACGACAGCTATTTTGAGCATTGATATAGATGGCAACGGCGCGCCCGATGTTCAGGCCACTCCCGAGACGAAGATCGATGATGCACAATACTTCAAACTATTGAGGGACACGATTTCAAATTCCTTCGGCAAACTTTCTCGCGGCAAGAATATAATCTCCCGAATCGATAAGATTCAAGGCCTGATCAAGAAAGGGAAGATTATGAAGGCTCATAAGGTCTCCGATAAGTTGTATGAGAGAGTCAGTCATATGAAGCTGAAAAAGTTGGCTGAGACCGACAAGACCAGGATTATGGATCTGATAGAGCTTTATGTGAGCCAATATGAGTGATGCCTGTCATTCCCGCGAAGGCGGAAATGACAATGCTTGATGTTTTCTTAATAAGAAAAACGCTCCGATGAACATCGGAGCGTTTTTCTTTTACCAAAATACAAATGAATTACTTCAACTCAACCTTGCCTCCGGCGGTCTCAATGGCTTTCTTGAAGGCTTCGGCCTCATCCTTCTTCATGCCATCCTTGAGGAGGGAAGGAGCGGCGTCAACGAGGTCCTTGGCTTCCTTGAGACCAAGGGCCAAGACTTCCTTGACGACCTTGATGACGGCGATCTTCTGGGCGCCTGACGAAGCCAGGTGGACGGCGAAGGCCGTCTTTTCCTCACCGGCGGCGGCACCGGCGGCTGGGGCGGCCACGGCTGTGACGGCGGCGGAAACGCCGAATTTCTTTTCCAATAATTTGACAAGCTCATTCAATTCGAGGACTGAGAGCTTTTCGATCGATTCGACCAATGTTTTGAATTTGGCTGGGATTTCAACTACAGTATTATTTTCCATGATATTGATTATTATTAATTTAATATGATTCAGCGTAATGTTGGATCAATTTCTAATTTCTAATTCCTAATTTCTGAATCAGCAGATTCACCTACTGGGTAAGAAATAACCAATGCTCAAATGTCCAATTGGGACATTATTGCATTTGTCATTTCTTAGAAATTAAAAATTAGTAATTAGAAATTTGCACTAAACTTTCTTCTCTGCAATCCTGCTCAACGCTACCACCAACCCCTGTATCGGCGAATTGATGACATTCACGAACATACCATACAAAGTCTGCAGAGGCGGAATCGAGGCGATGACCGTCATTTCCTCTTTGCTCTGGTATCGGTCCTCGAAGACTCCGCCGATGATGGTGACGTTGTCCTTGAATTTCTTCTGGAATTCATAAACTCCACTGGCTGGAGCGACCGGATCTGTGCCATAAGCCAAGCCGAATTCTCCAACGAGAGTAGGTGCTGAGCCCTCGTATTTCTTGGTTCCCAAAGTTTTCTCGGTCAGTGATTTCTTGGCGACGAAGAAACCGACTTTATTTTTGGTCAAAGCCCGGCGCATGGTCGTCGCGTCAGCGACTTTGAGGCCGTGGATATTGACGAAGACCAACGATTTGGCGCCGGACATGATCTTGTCCAATTTATCCATAATCTCTTTCTTTTGTGTTTTTGTGCGAGCCATGTTGTTCTGGTTAATAGTTGATGGTTTATGGTTAATGGTTGGCACCTTTTGCGATTACCATTAACTATTAACCATCAACCAACTACTAAAATCGACCTTTACAGGCCGAAAAGAGGAGAGTCCTCGGAAAGTCTCATATCTGGTTAATAGTTGATGGTTTATGGTTAATAGTTGACGCATGTTGCGATTACCATTAACTATTTACTAATAACTAACTACCAAACCGCTTTCTGTCTTTGGCCTTGATCCTATGCTACAATACTATCCCGTAAATATCAAATATATGGACACTCCCATCGCCATTTTCGGAAACCAGACCAAGGTCAAGCTTTTGCGACTTTTTCTCTTCAACGAAGCGACGGCTTTCTTGCTTGCTGAAATAGTCGAAAGGACCAAATGCCCGACTTCTTCTGTCAGAGCAGAAATCAGGTTGTTAGAAAAGGCCGATATCGTGAAGAAACGCCATGTCTCCAAGGAAATCCAGATCGAGCGCAAAAAGAAAGTTCTTATAAAGAAGCTCGAAGGCGAAGGCTACATTCTGAACGCCAAATTCCCATATCTCGATCCACTCAAGAATCTTCTCACAGTGACAAGTTTGAGAGCCGATGAGTCATTAGCTAAACGATTTACTAATGCCGGCAAGATTAAGCTCTTCGTCGCCTCCGGCGTTTTTATCCAGAATTGGGACTCGCGGGTGGATCTCTTGGTCGTGGGCGATGAGTTAAATTTGACCAAGATAGAATCGGTCATCAAGGTTATCGAATCGGAAATCGGCAAAGAGATCGCTTATTCAGCATTTGAAACTCAGGATTTTGAATATCGTTTCGGTATTCACGACCGACTAGTAAGGGATATTCTCGATTATCCTCATATCACTCTTTTGGACAGGCTCGGCATTGAGCCGCAATAGAGCTTTCCTATCCACAGGCCGCGCTTGTCAGGGCGGTTCCGTGTTATAATTACTTCATTATTGGAATAATTATCAGTCAAATATAACTATGACGTACATTAACACATGGGGCGACGTATTTACTCAAACGCTCCAAAATGTCTGGTTGGGTGTGTCGGCCTTCGTGCCGAACCTGATCATTGCGATTATCATCTTCGCGATCGGCTGGATCTTGGCCGTCCTCATCGAGAAGCTCGTCGAGCATCTCTTCAAGGCCCTCAAGGTTGACGAAGCCTTGAAAAGCGCTGGCTTGGAGGAGGTCATCAAGCGCGCCGGCCATAACCTCAATTCCGGCCTCTTCGTCGGAGCTTTGGTCAAATGGTTTATCATAGTTGTATTCCTGATCGCTTCATTCGACGTCCTCGGGCTTACAAGAGTCACCGAATTCCTCAATGAAGTCGTCAATTATCTGCCTCAGGTCATCGTCGCGGTTCTGATCCTCATGGTGGCGATCATCGTCGCCCAAGCCATGGAGAAGATCGTCATCGCCAGCTCCAAGGCGGCCAACATCTCTTCGGCCGTCATGCTCGGCAAAGTCACCCGCTGGGCTATCTGGATCTTCGCCGTTCTTACTGCTCTCTTCAATCTCGGAGTCGCTTCAGCGATCATCCAGACCGTCATCACAGCTGTCTTCGCCGGTGGCGCTCTGGCTATCGGTTTGGCTTTCGGCCTTGGCGGCAAGGAAGTCGCCCAGAGGCTGATCGAGAAGGGCATGCATGGGATAGGAGAATAGTAATCAGTAATTAGTAATTAGAAAAAAGCGCTCCGATGGACATCGGGGTGCTTTTTTCTATGAAATATCTACAATAGTTTACCTGCAACATCATTGCCTTACAATCGTACTGTTTGTATTATGAACCACGAGTCATTTGCTAAGCAGAACATTCATGAAAGAAATCAACTATAAATATGTCATCTGGTTTGATAAGACAATCCCGCGGTCTTATGTTGTCGACACTATTTCCGGTCTGGGCGATTTCAAAGATTCAGAATTAAGGCTTGGCGAACCGCTTTTGAAGAAGTGGCCAAATGGCGCTTATTGTGAAGTTATCGACGGCGATCCGAAAAAGCCGGTTTTTGCCGACAGTCTCATAAATATATACAAACAACTGATCATTTCGGAACGTCTGAAAAACTCATTGCAAGAATTGGTCACGGGCGATATTGAATTCCTGCCAGTCAGGCTCAAGGAAGGAACGAAAGATTTCGGTCTGACTTATTATATTGTCCATTTGCTTAATTTACCGGATTGCCTCGATCCGAAGGCTTCAGGAGCGCGGATGAGTAATATTGTGAAAACCAAAGTCAAAGAAATCAAAAAACTTGTTTTCATAGATGATCCGAAGCGTGATCTATTCAGACCTGTGAATTATGGAGATGCGACAATCATCAGTTTGGAACTGGCCGGGGCTCTTTCCAGGCAACGCTTTTCCGGCATTTCCTGGCGGCTACTATTTGATCACCCCAGAACTGATGAATCACGGAAGAAAGATCCCATGCACGACACGATCAAACGATTACATGATTTGCTGGCTGAAAGCACCCCGACTACGATTAAAAGTTCGGGAAGGAAAAAGATCAAACTGACTGAGATTCCGCTGGATGAAATAAAGAAATGGGCCGCTTCACTAAAAGGTCACAAAGAAATAAATGGTTCGACGTTCATTCCAATGCCCGGAGAGGAAATGTGGCTGGAATCATATAATGACAATCCAGATCAATGGCCAGTATTCAACCCTAAGAAATATTATTGCTTGGGAAACAACGGCCAAAGCGATTACTGGCTATTGGATTTGGTCAACGGCTTTGTCGTCTATTTCACACATGAGGCTGGTTACGATTCAAAAAACTTTGATGAGGTCATCGAGAGCTTTGATGAATTTAAAAAAATGATCGGAAGGTATAGACGCGATTAATCGCGTCTCTACATCGTTCAAGGCAAGTGTGGCTAACAAGACGAGGACCTGCTTTATTGAGGTCCTGTAGAGACGAGGCAATGCCTCGTCTCTACGTATTCAAATGTTCGATTTTGAAATATCAGTTCAACACCTTCAAAGCCGCTTTGATCTTTTGGGCCGTGTCGGAAATATTCTTGTCAATTTTCTTTAATGAATCCCGCGCTTCATTGGCGTCATAGCCAAGGGCTTTCAGGGCTTCAATGACATCAAGATCGCCCGACATGCCGACGGACATCTCTTCATTGCCGACCAAAGCACCAAGTTTATCTTTTAATTCGAGTACGATTTTCTCGGCCGTCTTCCTGCCAATTCCGGAAACCTTGACCAGGTGCGCGGTTGATCCGCTTCGAATAGCGTTGATCAACGCATCGCCGGAAACAGCTGAGAGAATATTCAAGGCGCCCTTGGGGCCGATCCCGGAAATGCTTATAAGCAATTCAAACAGATTTTTTTCTTGGATATTGTTGAATCCATATAGATCGAGAGCGTCCTCGCGGACAGCCAGATAAGTATGTATCTTGATTTGAGCGCCAACTTTGAGGGAGTGGAGGGTATCGGCGGTCACGAAAACCTTGTAGCCGATGCCGCTCACTTCTACAATAATGAAGCGGCTATCGAGATGATTGATGGTTCCATTCAGCGAAGAAATCATAGGGGCATTATAGCAAGTCTCGCCTAGTTATTCACACTATTGACTTATATACGGCTATCAGTATACTTGCACTACTGAATGATATTTATGAATAACCACCAATCAAAGCGGCCATAGCCATACCCCTTTGTTGGAGTATGACCTGTAGCCGCTTAACAAAGCGGTTTTTTCATAGCCCTTCGTAGTCCCGATTTGCATCGGGACGAAGTAGGGTTTCGGGACGATTGAAATTTGACAATCTCATATCCAAAAAAGTAAAAGTCTCTTTCTATCATGTAGTACATGATAGGTGAGGTTCTGTGTATATTCGGGTCGAACATACGCGGAAGTGATGCAAGGTAATGAAGCGTTCATACTATTTTGTCTTGTAGGCAAATAGTGTGAGCAATACACAATCCCGCTTCGCTCTTCACCGCTTCGCGGTTCAGAGCTTCGCAGGACGATTCCTCTTTGATGAGGAATCGGCGGTGTGTAAATTTCCTAATAGGAAATAAGGGCGTATGGTGGATGCCTTGGCTAGAAAAAGCGATGAAGGACGCGGCGTGGCGGCGATACGCTTCGGGGAGGTGCCGAGCAACCTTTGATCCGAAGATGTCCGAATGGGGAAACCCCACTAAATAAAATTTAGTGACTGTATCTCATCATTGAGTGTGATAAATCCAAATTTCAAAGCTCAAATGTCAAATCAATGTCAAAGTTCAAAATTTGAAACTTTGGATTTGATTTGACATTTGGATTTTGATATTTGACATTCTAAATGTAGATATCGCACTTAGCGATGAGGTACAGAGCGTACCCTGGGAAGTAAAACATTTCAGTACCAGGTGGAAAATAAACAAACATGCATTTCGTCAGTAGCGGCGAGCGAACGCGAAGAAGACTAAACCCTGAGCCGTAAGGCGAAGGGGGTTGCAAGGTAGAGACGTGCTATTTATAGCAGAGAAGTCACAAAATCTTTTGTTAATCGAACAATCTGGAAAGATTGGCCCCAGAGGGTGATAGCCCCTTAGATGAAAACAAAATATCTTCTTTGTCTTTATTCTTAAGTACCTCAGGACACGAGAAGCTTGAGGGAATCCGCCGGAACTAACCGGCAAGTCTAAATATTTTTCTAGACCGATAGTGAACAAGTACCGTGAGGGAAAGGTGAAAAGTAGCCCGGAAGGGCAGTGAAATAGATCTGAAACCATATGCCTACAAGGAGTCGGAGCGGTCATCACACTGCGTGTGATGACCGCAGAATATGGAATTTGGAATATAGAATTTAGAATAACGCAACTTGCGATTATTCTAAACTCTAAATTCTTTATTCTAAATTCTGCGGTCATCGCGCTTGGCGCGATGACCGTCACGGCGTGCCTATTGAAGAATGAGCCAACGAGTTTTAGCAAGCAGCTCGGCTAAGGACGAGAGTCCGGAGTCACAGGGAAACCGAGTCTGAATAGGGCGTTTGTTGTTTGCTAAAGACCCGAAGCCAGATGAGCTTGCCACGCGCAGGGTGAAGTTCGCCGAAAGGCGGATGGAGGCCCGAACCGATTAGCCGTGCAAAACTACCGGATGACGTGTGGTAAGGAGTGATAAGCTAATCGAATCTGGTAATAGCTGGTTCTCTCCGAAAGAACTTTTGGGTTCGCGTCGGGTTTACCTTTATGGGGTAGAGCACTGGAAGGTCTCGACAGGTCGAAAGACCGCGAGACCTATCAAACTCCGAATACATAAAGTAACTACCCGGCAGTTAGACTGTGGGGGCTAAGCTCCATTGGTCAAAAGGGAAACAGCCCAAGATCTCTATTTAAGGTCCCTAAATCAACGTTAAGTGCGCTTAAGGTAGTGAGATTTCTATGACAATGAGGATGTAGGCTTAGAAGCAGCCACCATTCAAAAATAGCGTAACAGCTTACTCATCGAGAAATTTCGCGCCGCAGATAATCGGGGCTCAAACGTTGTACCGAAACT
>Ga0114951_10001657_pt1 | contig 26888 bp, 19 predicted proteins | sample AM7aDNAmetaG_FD_88677 | JGI IMG/M metagenome (GOLD analysis project Ga0114951, IMG submission 88677) | Freshwater microbial communities from Finland to study Microbial Dark Matter (Phase II) - AM7a DNA metaG | ecosystem: Environmental > Aquatic > Freshwater > Lake | place: Finland: Lake Alinen... | reverse complement strand
TTCAAGTGAATGTGCGGCACGCCACCACGACAGGCCGTCAGGCCCTCCGTGATGATGCGCCGAATCAAGGTCTCGTTGTAGCCGCAGCAGATCATATCGCTCGGATTCGGCCGCCAGGAAATGGCGTAGTCGGCCCCGATCTGCTCGGCACACAACCGCACATCGGCCACCGGTGTGACCGCAATGCTCCGGAGATTCTTGAGTTGCCGCAACATCTTGATCTTGCGACCGAGATCCTCGCAACAGCCGTAGTGCACCAGCCCGAACCGGGAATAGATCGGCAACTGGTACTGGAACAAAAACTCCTCGTGAAACGCCGGCGAGACCCCTGTGTATTCCTGGGCGGCACAGAACCCCCAGAGATCCCGCCGGCGCCGTGGCCCACTGTTGGGCTGGGGCCGCTCAAGATCGCGGGCATACGGCATGGCCTGGTTCTGCCCGGAAGTTAACGTAAAGTGACCGGCGCTCTCCGCTTCCTGATTGTTCTGCAGAATTCCATCCCGCATGAACGCCAGCAGCCGGTGCAATTCCACCGGCGATTCGTACATGTCCAACATCAACTGCTCCATCCCGCGCAACTTCGTGATGCTCGTCGAAATATCGGCCATGAAACCGGAGTAGGCCGGTGTTCGTTGCACGTCGATGGGCAAAAGCCCACCGATTGCTTCTGTCAGAATCTCCAGATTCCGGGCCGTCGCGGCTTCATCCACTTCGTGGTGGGTCATCCGCAGCTTGGCAACATCATCCCAGCTTTTTAACGGTGGATCGAACGCCGCCGCCCCGCCTTCCATGTCGGACGCATGCATGGCTTCCGCGACACCCCACAGATTGCCCCACCCGCCTTTGACGGATGCCCCAAGCGGCAGCCACGGTTCCTGGATCGCATCGTCACCGACCACTTCGTGCTGGAAGATGCGCATGCGCAATTCGCGTTCGTGTTGCCGTAAAAAGGGATCCGTACACTGCATTTGGGCATCTCCGAAAACCTCGCGGCACCAGACGTTCCACATCCCGTAGGTAGCGAGGATCGGCACCTGGTTATTCTGGAGGCTGAAATGGTCCGCCCACAGTCGCCGCTTCTCCTCCTGAACCGGCAGCGCAGCGATCACCGCATAGCGCTCGGCCAGGGATCGCATCACATCCACATCATGTTGGCTTGTCATATTTATCTCTTTCGAGCGTGTGTTAAAAATAGTGGAATGGGCGTCTCGCCCATTTGTTTTATAAACATTGCCGAATAAACGGGCGAGACGCCCGTTCCACTAAATGTGCCGCGCCCAATTTCCAAAACACACTCTCAGTCGGCGTGGTTTTGCACACATCATTCCAAAACTTTTCTTTCATCCCACCGACCAATCCTCCACCCGCTTCAATAAATCGCGCGCGGCCGCTTCGCTTTCACACTCCCGGGTTGGCATGATGAACAGGCCATCGGGTCCGAACTCGCGCAGCAAGGCGCGAGTTTTTTCCATCTCCACTCCCAAAAGCAAGAGCGATTTACCGCCGGCGCGCACCTGATGATAGAGATCGTACCAGCAGGAATCGCCCAGTCCTGGCTGACCAGCACCCGGTGTCCATTGGATGGCATTGAGCCGGTCGATCTTCACCAAATGCTGGACGTGCGGGATGCAGGCCTGGCCATCCAGATGATAGACGGCATAGTCCAACCGCCGACACTGTTTCGCGAGATCGGGAGCCACAAATTCAGCAAACATGTCCGGCCCAATCATATAACTGAAATCGCACTGTAACTTTGCCATCCGGCCCGGTGCCCAGACTTGAAAGGCAGTGAAGGTATTCCCGCCAGCCGGGTCCTTGACCACGTCGTAGATGCGATCAAAGTATTCAAAATACAGATCGGCAAGCCGGTCCAGCCAGCGGTGCACCCACTCCGGCCGATCATAGAGATCAGTCAACAATTCCTGCGGCCCGCGCTGCGCCGCCAGGATGTCCAAACCCTCGACCAGATCCGGCACGGTCATGAAACATTTTCCGCGCGCCCGCTCGGCACCACGGCGGACCAATTCCAGATGGGTCCGCCACCAGCGATTGTCAGGATCAAAAACCGGCAGTGCGGCACTTTCCGGATTGGCCGGATCCAAACACGGCTCAAACCAGATGGTATCCCAGGCAAAACCGGGCCGGCACCCCAAATAAATCGCCAGACTGCCGGGCCCGAGATCCAGGCTGAATTTGGGAAACATCTCCCCCAGAAACGCCCGTCCGGCAATCCACGATTCCTGTTCATCCAACCGGCGATCCGCATCCAGGTAGAACGGCTCGGGCTGCGTGTGAGGCGAAGCCGGGAGCGCCGGAAATGGATGCGGCTGATCGCTCGGCGCACAGACCGCAAAGGCCGGTCGGCCCAGGCTCTTGCCTTCCCACCAGGCTTTGAAATGTTTTTGGGCGTCCGCCCAATCCGGTTTGTATAGCAAGCTCATCGATCAGACCTCCATTTGAATGGTAAATATTTCCGCAAACCCGGGCGGTACCTCCACGCAGGTCGTGCCGTCCATCCTCCAGACCGTGTTGGTGAACAACCCGCGCCATACGCCAGAACCGGTCAGAGTCACCGCTTGCGACTGACTCGCCGAACTCACAATGACCGCAAACCGGATAGCCGTCGCGTCGCCAAGGAAATCCAGATGGACCGTGCCCGGTAGTTCCGGCCGCAGACTCGCAGTGGCTTCGATCCCAGCCGCTGCCACAGCCATGTTCAGAATCGTTCGCAATGCAGTCGGATCGCGTTCCACAGCCTGTCCCAGATTGGTGCCGCAATAAAAGACGGTTCCCTTCCCGACCGACTTACGTCCCAAGCAGGGAGCCACCCCAGCGAAAGTACCAAGTGACTCCAGACCGTCGCCTGCCAGCTCGGCATACCGATGCGCCCCCCAGACAAGACTGCCGTCGCGCAGGCGAATGGGAAAGAATCGGCCGCCGGTCACGCCGAAATCTTTGAGAGCTTTTTTAACATCCTCAGCCAACGCGGTCGAATCGACCGACTGACCCGCTGCCACCCGCAGGTGAAACGACGCGGTGGATTCCGTCTCGCGCAGTCCCCAAGCCGCCGCCAAACCGCAGCCGGGCACGGTCCGGCTGTGTCGGCCGGTCGTACCGTTATAGGCGCCCAAGTGCGCCTCGCACAGCAGTACACCGCCGTTGTGCACCCAGCGATCCAAGGCCACGGCTTCCGCCTCGGTCAGGTAATAGCCATTGGGCATGATCAGCAGCTTCAGTCCAGCGAGCGCCGCCTCAGCCAGCATCTCTCCTGAGATGACGCGACAGGGCCGATTGTCCCAATAGAGTGCGTTGATGTAGGCATCCACCGCGGCACCGAATGTGCCAACCGTCCCCTGCATGCAAAAGTGGAAGATCTCGTTCTTCCGACTGCGCCAGATTCCAATCTCGACCGGCGCTGGAAATACTTCTCGCAAAGCCGCGGCATGCGGTTGGAGCGTCGCCCAGAATCGGCGGACTGCCTCCGTGACCGGGCGTGGACTACCGTCCGGTCGAACCAGTCCCCAAGCCGGCGATTCCAGCCCCAGGATCTCAGGTCGATATTGCCAGAAGAGGAATCCTTTAATGCCCAGACCGAGTTGCGGTAGGAAATCGGCCAATAATTTCGGCAGGTCGACGATGGGCTGATGCAGGTCTGCACTGCCGTGGTTGATATGACTCTCCACGTTGTAGCAGACCTTGCCGCGGCCGGCGGAAAGGATGTGGAGGCAGGGAGACGCCACGCCATTCATGGTGGCCGCGAAGACCTCGCATTGTTCGGCCAGGGCGAAATCGTCAACACAGGTGACCGGGTTGAACCAGGTATTGGGCACCACATGCAGATAGCGGCCATGCGCGGGGTCCAGCCGTTGGACAGCAGCGAGACGCCAGCGAGCCTCATGGGTCAACGTATCAAGATGGAACTCGCGCCAGTCGATAAAATCCGTAACGCCACCCGTCCCGCGTGGCAGCTCGACTTGTTCCCAAGCCTCGTAGCAACGCCCCCAGACTGCATTCAACCGGTCCAGTTCATGGTACCTGGCGCGCAGCCAGCTGTGAAAAGCGGCCCGGCAATTTTGGCAGTAGCAGGCCAGGTTGGCCAGGTTCGGCGTGCGCTGTGGGAAACAAAGTTCCGGCTCGTTCCAAACATCCCACATGTGCAGGGCTGGGTGATTCCGGAAATGTTCCACGGTCGCGTCGACGAAATTCCGGCGATCCGCCAGCGCCCCCGGATGGTTGTAGCACGGCCCCGGATGTCCACCAATGGAACGGTGACTCACTACATAAGGCTCGACGACATGGCCGCTGTTGTCCACTTGTCGGGCTTCGGGATGGCGCTCGAACAACCAGAGCGGCGACATGTCGAGCACCAGATTGAGCGTCACCCCCAAGCGATGTTGCACTGCCAAGTCCATGAGCCGGTCAAGATCATCAAAATAAAACCGATCCGGTGCCCGGTGCGACCAGCGCCATTGGACAAAGAATTTTACCTCATTAAAACCAAGTTCCTGCATGCTGTGAAAATCAGCCTCCCAGCATTCCGGCTCGGGCGTGGGCGCCCGGTAATACTGCGCACCGAAGATGAACGGAAAGCGCGCCTGCGGCGAACCGCTCACGGCCGGATCGGGGCGACCGTCGGCACGTGGTTGTGAAGCTGATGTTTTCATGCGCAATTTTTCAGTCAACGGCAATCCGCTGTTCCTGTGCGATTGGCAGCGCGGCGCTCTTGAACGTGGAGTAACCGCCCCCCGCAGCCGTGCCGGCGGCACTTGAGGCCCGTCCGAAGACGCGAACCTCGTACGCGCGGGCGGCGGGCTGACCGCGGAATGTCCCCTGCGCTGCGCCGATCGTGAGAGTCAAACCACCGGCTGGCGTTTCATCAAGCGTAAACCGGGTCCGCGCACAAGCGCCGGTCTCCCACTCCCGTGTCACGCCATCATCCTCATAAAGTTCAAAACTATCCGAACACGCGCGTCCGAGCGGATAGATTTCAACGATCAGCTCGCCCGGAATAGTTGATGCGCGGGTGGTATCCGGCTGTTTGACCAGCACCGAACCGGCGCGAATCCAGTGCAACGGTGGTTTCTCGGTAAAAGCCAGTTTCGTAATGCGCGTGGCACCCTCTGCCGTGACACGTTGGGCATCGAGGCTGCACCACCAATCGCCAGGCGGCAAGAGCACCTCGCGCACGTCCCCCGGAGCAACGAGCGGCGTCACAAAAATTCTGTCCCCAAGAAAATAACTATCCCAGAGCGCATAGCCCGGGTCCCACTCCGGTAGCTGCAGGCAGGTGGAACGGCACATCGGCAGGCCGGCCGCATGACTGATCCGTGCCAAATTGTAGAGATAGGGCACCAATTCCATCCGCAGCCGCAGTGCGGCCCGGAAACAGTTCAGCTCCATCTCGCCATAAATCCACGGCCGCCGCTCGCCTCCCTTGGAACTGTGCAGGCGGAATAGCGGTGTCAGCGCGCCAAACTGGACCCACCGACAATAGAGTTCCGGATCAATAAAAGTCCCGGGGCTCATGTGACCGCCGATGTCATGTGTGATGAAGCTCCGCCCGAGATGGCCGGCCCGGCAGGTGTATTCAACCTGGGACTGCAATACTTCCCACTGCGACCAGGTATCACCGGTAAAATGGAACGGATAGCGTTGCGTGCCGAACCCACCGGCCCGGCTGAAGATCATCGGTCGCCGCTCCGGCAAAGTTCGCCGGGCTGACTCAAAATAAACGTGATTGGTCCAGAGCTGCTTATCCACCGGCGAATTACCCACGCCCATCTGTCCGTCAATCCACCAGTAGTCCAGCCCCTGCTGCTGTACCGGCAAATGCAGGACATCGAGGAATGCCTCGGCATTGCGCCGGTCCGCTGCGTTCACCCCATAGAAAACGCGATCGGCGCCGGTCTTCGATTCGTCGTAGTCAATCCCCGCCCGTTTCACATAATCCGGAAAGCGTGAGTCGTCGACCGGAACCCCGTTGGGATGCACATTAAAAGTGGTGTGAATCTGCCGCTGCCGGAGGAATGCCAGCAGATCATCGGGCTCAGGAATATGTTTCCGGTCCCAGTCAAATCCATACCAACCGCGTTGATGCCATTCGAGATCGAGGACGAGCACATCCAGCGGCAACTCATGTTTTTCAAAATCAGCGACCAGCGCTTCCAATCCTTTCTGATCAAAGGTCGGATAGCGTGAATACCAGCAGCCGAAGCTGTAACGCGGCGGCAACGGGGTCCGGCCGAAGACCAACGCCAGATCGCCAAGCGCTCGGGAGAAATCCCGGCCGTACGCAAAAAGATACCAATCGCACCCGCCGACCGGACGATCGGCCAACCACCCATCTTCGCCGAGTGCCAGGGATGAACTGTCATCATAAAGAAAGTAGCCGGCCCGGGATAACATTCCCGGCGGATACTTGTTGCGCTCGGTGACGACGCGTTGGATGTGCGGCTGGAGAGTCTCGAATGCGTTCCCCGCCAAAATTTGCTCAAGCTGGCGAGCCCCGTAGCGTTCGTGCGCCAGGGCAACGCCATCGGCGTAGCCGATGTAGGTCCACAAGTCTGCCAGCGCATCATTGGGATGGAGGCTGGTTCCAGCCGGATGGACGCCCTGCGGAATGGTGCGCCGGCTCATGTTGTCCATGCCGAGATGCGCCCCGCCCAGATTTTCGTGATCGATCTGGCCGGGCACCCAGAGCGGCTGCCCTGCGGCATCAAAAGCGGCCAGGTTACCGGCGTGAAACGGCGAACCGTCAGGTGTGTAGCGAACCGTCAGGCGCGACGTCCGCAAAATCCAAGCCACGCCGTCCCGTTCGACAGCGTTGAAAGCAATTGCCGCCGGTCGCGGCAGCACGCGCACCGTAGGCCGGTCTTCAAACTTCCCCTCCGGATGGTATTCCATCCGTACCACACCGTCAGCGAGACAGGTGAAGCGGGCACAGCGGTCGATAATTATTGGAATCTTCATGGTAAATTCAACTCACCACAAACTGCTCCGCAAGCCATTCGAGCGTGATGTTGTCAGCAATCACGTCGTGCGGAATCAGTCGGCCGCACGCCCTTGCCGATCCAAGTGACTCCAGTTTTTGTTTGTTGGTCACGCTGTGACGAGTTTCCGAATCCCAGCCACGAAGACCCCGAAACTGTGCGACCGATTGTTGGCCACATCCAGATGTGGTCCGATCGCGCGTGACCCACCAATTTTTTGGTAGAGTTGCCCGGTCAGGACTGCCAGTTCATCGGCTGCATTGGCGAGCCGATCAGGTTCTCGATATTTTTGTTTATTCTGTTTGGCAGCGATACCTTTTAATCCCAATCCACGTTCGACGGCGGCCAGGTCCGCCAAATACCAACTTTCAATTTGATGACAGGCAATCCGCACTAACGCCTGATCCTTGCCAGCCTTCCGGCACTTGCCGATCAACTTGGTTTTGACAGCTCGGCAGTCGGCGGAATCCTTATCGCGTAAGACAACAAAACGGGCGTTCGGCACCAGATAATAGCGCAGCCGTGCGACAATCTGCTTATCAAGGTCTTGTTTGCCTTTAAATACAATATACCGAACTGTGAAGTCCGTCACGAGATTGGGCAATAAGCCCTGCAACATCGCCTTGGCCGACGGCTCTTCCAGCAGGAAAACAAGCTCCGTCATTGGGGGTGGGCCTCCCCAAAAAATCCCTGTTCCCATAATAATCCCATTTGGTCGCCCTGATCCATATAGGTCTTGACTTGGGCGTCGTCCCTGGCACGGTTGATTTGCGTGAAGCCATTTACCTTTTCCAGCCAGAACACCTCATCCACCTTGGCCGCATTGAGGAAGTTGGGCGAATGCGTAGAAACAAAGACCTGCCCACCCCGCAACGAGTAGGCGCGAAATTCCTCCGCCAATTCCATCAAGAGTTGCGGATAGAGTTGATTTTCCGGCTCCTCAATACACAACAGCGGATGTGGCTGAGTGTCGTATAGCAACACCAGGTAAGCGAACATCTTCAGAGTTCCATCCGACACATACTTGTCGATGAATGGATCCTTAAAGGAGCCGTCTTGAAACCCCAATAGCAACCGACCATCCGGACTAGGAATTGGGTTGATCGAGGCAATTCCCGGCACACGCCTTTTCATCGCATTAACAATTTTTTTGAAAATATCTTGCTTATGTTCCTCGTAAAGTCGATTCGCCACAAGTTGGAGATTATCGCCGCTGACGGAGAGATGGTCGGCATAGCCGGCCGCATCCTTGCTCCCCCGCGCCATGTCGATGTGAAAATTGGAAACATGCCAGTTCTCAATCAATTGCCGAAACGAATTGGCGGCCTTAAACCGCTGGAACTGTCCAAGGCCCTTGACCGCTAAAATATCGGCAGCTTCTAAGGTTTGCTCTTCACGTGTCAATTCTTCATCCTGTTTGTCGAAATCCTCTTCATTGGTGATGGCATAACCCTTCCCACGGCGGAAATTTAGAAACTGATAGGGCGAACCATACGCGCCACGCTTATAACGCAGAACTTCCTGCTCCACCACTGGACGACCGTCAACAAGCCCAATCTCGAGGATGTAGGTGACTAAACGATTTTTACCGGTGATCGGCATGCGATATTGCAGCTCAATGGAAATTTTCTCTTGTTCACCGCCTCGCGAAACCATTTCTCGAAAACCGCCCCGACTTTGGAGAGCCCGAGTCACATTGTAGGTCAGACAATCCCGAAGGAATCCGAAAATATCAAACAGGGTCGATTTGCCAACACCGTTTGCCCCAACCACAACACAAAACGACGGGAGATCGGTCATGCGGGCATCCTTGAATACCTTGAAGTTTTTTAGATGAAGCGATTCCAATTTCATTTTTCAACATCCTTAATGTGAATTTGAACAATAGGACTCATGTAACGCACCACCGTAACGCAAACAGATCTTTCAGGGAAGTCCGCTGTTGGCATGGTAATCAGTGAGATTGCTGTCCATACTTCCAAGCTTCGTCATACATGGCAATGATATTTTCCACCGGAGTAATCACCTGGAGATTGTGGCACGGCGCGAGAATGTAACCTGTCCCGTCACTGGCCAGCGCGTCGATGCAGTGCCGGACTTCCGCGCGAACCTCGGCCGGGGTTCCGAACGGCAGAATGCGCTGGTTCTCAATGGCGCCGTGGAAACAGATCCGTTTCCCGAACTCCGCTTTCAATTCCACCAGGTCCATCCCCGGACAGGTCCACTGCACCGGATTGAGAATATCGATCCCCATTTCAACCAAGCCGGGCAGGAACGGCCGGCAACTGCCATCGTCATGATGAAACACCTTGATTCCAAACTCGTGACATAAATCAATCAAGCGTTTGTGATGCGGTGCGTAGAACTCCTGGTACAACTCCCGGCTGATCAGTGGGCCGGTTTGACTGCCCAGGTCATCCGTCACCTGAGCCACATCAATCAAGCCATCACAAGACTCGTAGATCCGTCGGTGATGGTCATAAACGAAGTCCGAAATCCGCCCGACCAGAAAATGCGTGAACTCGGGATCAAGCAGAGGATCCATCAGCGACTGCTCCAGTCCCCGAAGAAGATTGTGAAAGTAAAATGGCGCCATGTACCCGGACTGAACGGCCCGGATCTTGCCGTATTCCTCAGCTTTGGCGCGGACCTTGGAGTAGTCGAACCAGTTTGCACTGGGCCAGGCATACGCATTCAAGTCGTCAATGGTCTGAGCGTTGGCGAGCGGATAGAAGTATTGCTCCGCATAAACTCCACCTTCATGCGGCACCTGTTTCGTGCGGATACCCCAGAAATCAATCGTTTCATCGCCTGGCACCGACGGCAGCGTTGGGCCAATATAGTCCGGTCCAACACCCGCGAACCCGTCCAGATGCAGCCGCTCGTAAATATCGGCGTTTTCACCGAAATGATTCCGCAGCTTCGCCCAGACCTCGCCGGTCGCCCAGATATCCGTCGGGATGCGGTCAACCGGTTGCCGATTAATCGCAGCCAGCATTCGTTCTCTTGAGTTCATGTTCAAAATTCTGACCGGTAACAATCTTTCCCGGAGCGTTCGCGCCGGGTCTCCCACATGGATCCGTTCTCTGGCCGATATAACAGCATGTTTTCGCCAGACTCAACCTCTTCGAATGTGTTTAAAAAAAGTGGACCGGGCTTCTCGCCTGTTTACCGGTAGTTGGACAGGCATCTTGCCTGTCAGATTGAATAATCGACAGGCGGGACGCCTGTCCAACTAACAAACTGGCGAGACGCCCGTTCCACTGCTCGCGCGCAGGCGCAAGCGGGGTGTCACGCTGGATTCACCCGACTTTCAAATTCGGTGCGACTGATCTCGCCGTTGAGAAAAGCCAGCGCCAAGCGGACATGAACGCGGACGTTGATCTCGCCGTAGTCCCAATGGCGTTGCAACACCGCGATACTGCTGGAGCTGCCGAGACGCGCCAACGCGACCGGCACCTGCGCCAGAGCGGGGAAAAAGTCGGTGCCGCGAGTCATGATCCGTTCCAGTGTTGCCACAGCCCGCCGGTCGCCCAGCCGTCCCAACGCCGTGACCAACGCTTGCGTGAGCCGATACCGTTTCGTGCCCGCCACGGGATCAATGGTTGGATCCATCGATTTGTCGGCATCGGCTTCAAGCGCGATATTCATTTTGGACTCGCTCCAACTCCGGGTTAACGGCGGATGGGCCGGCTGAGCCGCTTCCTCTTCGAGCAATTGCACCAAAACCGGAACGGCACCCTGCAAGTCGAACTGGCCGGCGACTTCCGCCGCCGCCATCTGGAGGCGCCAATCGCCGGATTGCAGACAGACTTCCAACCGGGCGGCCAAATCCACCGGAAAACTATCAGCCAGCCGGTACACATCATCCGCCGTGCGAATCTGCCGATCGCCCGCAACAGTGGCCGGCGGCACGCACCACTCCACCAGCCGATCCCCCGGTCCACCCCGGCGTCCCATGGCCTGGCCATTGAGGAAGCCGGCCCGGGCTTCGTCCTGACGAAACGTCAGAGTCATTCCGGGGGCCGAACAGGTTGCCTGCAAGACGGACCGTGAACTCACCACGATGCGTCCGCCGGGCAGATGGACATTGATCTGGGCATTGGCCGGAAGCAGACCGAAGCGAATGATGGTTCCGGTAATGGAAACATCCACCGGCAGGTTTGATTTCACCTGCACGCCCAGCTTGGGAAAATCGGCGCGACAAACTCCCGCCAAGGCGAGTTCACCACTCGCGGAGTAGAGCGCATGCCGCGCATCGGTCTGGCCGGCTTGCCAGTCAACCAGGCCGTCATTGGCCAGCAGGATCTGCTGGTTCTTCGAGCCAACACCGACCGTCCACTGATTCACACCGGCGGCGGTCAAAGCCACTGGTGCCGTCGCTGCAAGCCGGTGCAATGTGATGGGTCCGCGCAATGATTCGCCGTGAAATGTATTCAGAATCAATGTCAGCTCGTTATCTCCGGACTGACAGGCCGGCCCGATTTCGAACAGGTAGGCGAAATCACTGGTGCTGCCTTGGATTTCGAGAGAAGTCTGCGTGTCGACAGGTGGGACATCCCGGCCATTGACCTGTACCCGCAACGCCGGTGTGGCAGTGGGCACGCGCAGAAACAAAGACGGACCGGCGGAGAACTGAACCCGACGCCGGAACGTCAGCACACTGCCGGAGGGAAATGAATCGGTCAGGTAGAACGTCGTTAAATCCACAGCGGCGAACTTTTTCCCGTCTGCCTGCAGATTCCAGCCGCGCGACACATCCGCACCGGCATCGAGTTGATCCTGAATCACCATGCCGATGAGCAGTCGGGCGGCGGAGACGGGTTCGGAAAGTTGAAACTCCAGGCGCGTGGAACCGTTGCACGGGGTCTTCGGAAAACCCGGGACGGGAGTCAGTTTCCAAGTTCCCACCGAGCCGGCAACAAGATCAAGCTGCAATTGGCGACCAATCTCCGCCTGCACGCCGGTGCCCGTCTGGATTGCCCCCGGCCAGGTAAATGCCTGCCACGTGAGACAATGCGGAGTCCCCGCAATCCAATCGTCCAGACAGAGTACGATCCGGCCATCCACGAGCGCCGAAATGCGCGTCGCTCGGGTGACATCGTACCGGTCGCGGTAGTAATCGACAGCATCACTTTCAATCACCTGCAAACTACCGGCTTCATGAAGTGCCAATCCCTTGCCGGCCACCGGCTGGAGGGGGACGTACCAGTTCTCGCCATCCACGACCAGCGAGTTGCTATCGCCAATGCTGCCACTGATGGCATAACGCAAAGCCCGCGATATTCCTTCCGCGGTGTCCGGTAACCCAACCATGTTGCGAAAGCCCTGCATGACTCCTTTAGGTAAATAATCCAATGCCGCCGTCTCATCCAAATTGAGCAGTTCCACCGGCAGGGACGGCGCACCGTCGAGCAACACCGGTAGCCCGCCCGATTGCAGGTCAATGGCATTGGGATTGACGTTTGCCCGCCCATTAAAGGGACCGCCGCCGCATTGATCCCAGTACTGAAACAGCCGCGTCTGTGTCCGGGCATCTTGGAGCGCACCGGCGGAGGCTGGATTCATCCAAGGATGGAAAGGACAAGCCGGCGCGATGGCCAACTGTTCGGGCCACCAGACCAATGTCCACAAGCGATCATCGAATTCCCAGGCGATGTGCGCGGCCGGGTACCACATCTGGGCGTCGCGAATGAGAGCCAGCGCATCCGCATCCTGATCGCGCCGGGCCAGATAGGCGAGCGGCGACCGGACCGCGCTATGGAAAACACCATAGGCATCCCAACCGGGCAACAAGCCCGCCGGCCCCACCAGATCACGCCCCAAAATCAGCCAGTCGCGCAAGGGGCTGAAGGCCGGTGCCAGTCCGCGTTGATAGAGCGGCAGACCGGTTACCTCTTCAACGAATGCGCCCGCCAGGGTCAAGAGCGGCAGCACAACCAGCATATGGTAGGTGCTGCCCTCACCCGAGTAACATCCGTGCGGCAAGCGGCCAAACTGGTCAAGCAACCATTCCATGCCTACGGCATGAATCCGCCGCCCCTGGGCGCTGTCCCCCCGCCGCACACCGAGCACATGGCCGGCAATCGCCGCGCCAAATGCGTTGGAGAATATTTGGTTGTCAAACATCCGGGCGCGCCCCTGTAATTGCGGCATCGGCACCTGGGCCGCGAAGTCGAGCGCCGCCGCCCGAAAAGCGGCATCCTCCGCCGCCGTCAGCAGGTCGGTGTCGGCAACCCAGTCGTACAACGCCATCAATCGCCCCAGCGGTGCCGCGGCGGTGTGCGTGTGGAACTGCACTTCATTGGTCAGCAGCCCGGCATCCTTGGCGCGGGAAAATCGCAGAAACAAATCCCGCGCGTGCTGCCGATGCACGTCCGCACCGGTAACGACGAATGCGAGAACGTTGTACGAGGAGAACCAGAAGGGATTCTGCCGGGCGAGCAACTGCAAGTGCTGCCAATACGAACGCAATGGTTCGGCCGGCTGGTGCAGTTTGGCTTGCAAGGCGGCGCGGGTCTGACCGGTCATCAGCAGCGGGTGTTCGCTATTCATAAAACAAAATACTTTTCGAATTAATCGCGCACGCGGCTAGTGTTGAAACCGCAGGGTTCCCCATTCGGCTTGCCGGTGAAAACTCGGCACTCGATGTGGCGATGTGGATGAAATGACCGGCTTGGGCTCCGGCCGCGTATAATCATAGCGGCTATACGAGAATAACCATTGCTGTCCGCACAGCGGTCGCGCCGCGCGATCACAGACGCTGGCCACGGGAATCTCCGCATAGACCCACCACCGCCCGGCGCGCTGATCCACCCAGGCCGTACTCGTGAAAGCTGGACCAGGAATGAGCTGACCGTCGTGTTGTTGATCCGCTGCGGGGATCCGGAGTTGGAACTGTTGGTTGTCAGGTGTGACATGAAATTCGACGTAGCTCTCGCAGCCTTCGGCCCGCAAGAAGATCTCCAACACATCGCCCATGAGAAAAGCCCGTTGATTCAATTCCGTTGCCGTGTTGTAAATATCGCGGTCGACCAACTCCGCAAAGACGAGCACCGACTCGCCACGCCAGCCGGTCCAAACAGTCGCCGGTGCAAAGCTTGTCTCCGGTTCCTGCAACCAGGCCTGCCCCATGCGGCAGGGTGTCGCAACCGCAAATGCTTGCCGCACGACATTGACGTCAGCCGTCGCAAACCTCGCTAAATTTGGAACATCAATTTTCATATTTTAAAGAGTGCTCCCCTCCGGGTTCCGCCCCAGTCCTTTCCTGTTCCCATCAAACAGGTCCGGAAAAGCCAACGCAAACTATTTCGCAGCGGATTGTGGATCCGCGGGAGAATGCGGCAGGCATTTTTCTGAAAGCTTCACATACATTTGCTCTTTCCCGTACGAACCGCTGTTGTAGAACAAGGCCATTTCTCCGCTCGGTAAACAGAGAATATGCTGTCGCCAAAGGTTCACACCCTCCCCATTCCGCCGCGCCTCCGCGGGAATGTCCGCGATCCATTCGATCGGTTCGGGACACCATTTCCAGCCTTTCACCGGCCACTCTTCCTCACAATAGGCGAACCCGCCCAAACTCGGCGGCGGTTCTTCTCCGTGAATGGCGGGATCCTGCGGATTCGGTGCGGTTGGCGAAGCGTTCAGGACGGCAATCCAGCGGTGTTTTTTCCCTGGCAAGAGTTGCAGTCCACCCACCCATCCAGATGCCCAATGTCCTTTCAGTTGAGCCGGAGCCAAGACATTGCCGAGTTTTCGAACCGAAGGTTCCCCACCCCGCTGCACAGCGATCGCCTGGGCAGAACCATGGCGACTAATCCGTCGATCTTGGGGCGCAACCGGATAACCCATGTAGAAATAGAGAATCTCATCACGCTCCGGAAAATAGAAAGCGGAAACGGCATCGGCATGTTTCGCGTCAAAATCTGATCCGGTCCCAGTGTCGATGAGCACGCCTCGCTCAATGGTCCACGGACCCCCGAGACGTTCGGCGTGCGCGCGTTGGATGACCTTTTGTGCGCCCCGTTGACTGACGGTTACCAGCCAGTACCGGCCCTGAATCCGCGCCGCAACGTTTGGCCGATTCGCATCCATGATGACAAACGGCTTATGCGTCGAGTTCCCAGCCAAGTCCCCTGGATTTGTGAACTGCAATGGCCCAATTATTTCCCAGTGACCGGGGCCGATCTCATTCTTGGTCCGGCAAATAGCGTGGGCATGTCCCGGTGGACTAAAAAACAGAACCATTCGCCACCCGGGCACATCGTCATCCCATACAATGCACGGGTCACCGGCAACGCTCGCGATCCCGGCGGACTCGTCGCGCGCCAACACAAGACCCAGCCTGCTCCAGTTCCTGGGAATATCGTAATTCATGAGCTTAACCTCATCAGTCCGCGCATCCTACCGCCCCACCCTGCCCGTGTCCAGAAACTGCCGCGACGAAAGTACGCGGCGACGATGCCGTGATCATCGAAGGCGTCGACTCACCGGTCGCGCGCGCGGCGCTGTACTCGACGGTGCATGGAGCGGGCCGGATCATGTCGCGCACGGCGGCCAAGGGTAAATTTGAGAATGTCGGCGGCAAACGCATCCGCAAGCCGGGCTTGGTGCGCCACGACGAGATGATGCAATGGCTCAAGACCAAGGGCGTGGTACTCCGTGGCGCCGACCTTGACGAAGCGCCCCAGGCGTACCGCCGCCTCACCGAAGTGCTGGCCGCGCATACCGGAACGATCCGCATCTTGCACACGCTGCGCCCACTGGGCGTGGCAATGGCAGGCCGCGACATCGTCGATCCGTACAGAGATTAACATCGGTTCTCTCACGGGACAGGGTTGGTTCCCGAATCGTCATTCCTCGATAGCACAAGCTGTCCCGACCGCGCTGTTCGAACCGGTAGTAGGATAGGCGTCCCGCCTGTCTATTCAAAAAACTGACAGGCGGGACGCCTGTCCCACTAAAATGGACTACTACATCCTTTTGGTTTGGTTGGAGAAAGCCGCTTGGCTGGCGTTGTAATAACTGCCGGTCGGTGTCAACTGAAGCGCGATGGCGCGGACCATGTAGTCGTGGCAGACTGTGCCTTGCGGATCGGTGAACGCACGGGCCTTGATCGGCGATTCGGTCAACCGCGCGTACGGCCCCAACTCCGTCGCCGCGCGGTATACGTGGTACAGCACGCCGGCTTGCGGCGACGCCTGCCAACTCAGCCGCATCCCGCGCGCTGTGGTTCGCGCCTTCAGATGCGTCGGCGGCCGGACCCGATGCATGCGCAAGGTCGGATCACCAAGCAATGCGATGTGGACGCCGCGCGGAAAACTGCCGACGGGCTGACAGCCGCGCGGCGGGTTATTCTGAGTCAGCCGGAGACAATCGCCAATGGTCGCGCCCATGCCCATCGGATGCACAAACCAATGCGGCCGCCCGGCCCAGCCGCACGTCAACGCGCCGCCATCGCTGGCGAGCGCCGCCCGCATCAAATTATTCGGCCGGTCCCAGTCGGCAAAATAGCTCCCAAACAGAAACGTGAAAACGGCGTTCAACGGCGTCGTCACCAATGACGACTTCGTCCAAGCGGGGGATCTCGAAAACTGAGGCAGTCGCGCCGGTGGTCATATGGAACAGTTGATTGATCTCCCGCAGGGCGATTTGGATTCAGTGGGGTTGTGTGGCATGAGTGGCCATCGTGCAATGATAGGAAACGCCGGCCGCAAGTCGAGCGTGAAACCCGGCGGTGGGAGTAGGACACGCTATTGCGTGCCGAGATTCCGATGATTCGCAGGGAGGTATGCAATAGCATATCCGCGCAGATTATCCCGTGGGGTCAGACAATTGCGGTCCGACCCTAAACAATACTGCATGATCGGCACTGCGCGGTCCGTCGGCTTTGACCGAGTGAATTCACGTACCCCCCGAAGCAACAGGTTACCGGAAGCTTGCCCTTACCGTCGCACATTGGCATAGTGCGCGTCGATGGCTGACCAGAATCCAATTCTCAATAACCCTTACGAGAAGCCGACTCGGCACTATTCCACAAACTTATCCGGCGAATTGGATTATTCACAACCGATCGCCGACCGCCGCGTCTTCGTTCCGATTGTTCAAAGCGTCCCGGTCCGCCAATCAGCGCAACAGGAGTTGGTGGAGATCAACGATGTTGCCGGCCCAGCATTCGGCACACACATCGTCAACTTGCTCCGCCATGAGATCGACCAATGGCGCACCGCCAATTACCCACAAACAACACGCATCACCCGCGAACTCCTCGCCTTTTGGTTTGCGAATCCGAATCGCGATCAAACGCAACGGCTCTTCTTCGCCCAGCGGGAAGCGATGGAAACCGCCATCTGGTTGAATGAAGTCGCCGAAAAGTCCAACCCCGGCCAACATATCCTGCGCGTCCTCGCAACCGCCCAGCAGGAATCCGCCGGCCTGCCGCGGATCGGATTCAAAATGGCGACCGGCACCGGCAAGACCGTGGTCATGGCCGGCTTGATCGCGTACCACTACTTCAACCGGGCCGAGTATCGCAATGATACGCGCTACGCGGACAACTTCTTGATCGTGACCCCCGGCATTACCATTCGTGACCGGCTCGGTGTCTTGCGCGTCGATGTCCGCAATACCGAGATGCCGACGGACTACTATCACGTCCGCTACCTCATCCCACCGGGCTGGCGGCAGGAGCTCACGCAACTCAATAGCAAGCTGGTCATCACGAACTACCACGCGTTTGAGCCCAAGACGCTCCAAGGAAACAAACGTTCCCCATTCGATGGCAAGATTGGTGCCGATGGCGAGAAACAGGAGGCCCGCGAAGATTCCGGCCAAACCATCTCCCGCTTGCTCGGCAGCTTTCGCGGTACCCGGTTGCTCATCATTAATGACGAAGCCCACCACTGCTACCTGCCGCGCGAAGACGCCCGCAAAGCGGAAGGTGAAGATGCCGGCGAGGAAAACAAACGCGCCGCCGTCTGGTTCAGCGGTCTGGCGCAAATCGGAACACGTTTCAAGGTTCGCAGCGTTTACGATCTCAGTGCCACCCCGTACTACCTCACCGGCTCCGGCTACGAGCCCTACAGCCTTTTCCCTTGGGTCGTCTCCGACTTCGGACTGATTGAGGCCATCGAATCCGGTCTGGTGAAGATACCGTTCTTGCCGACTTGGGACGACACGCAGGAACTCGACATGCCGGTCTTGCGCAACCTGTACGAGCATATCAAGACCGATCTCCCCAAAGCCGGCCAACGTCAGCAGCGCGCCCGTGCCAAGGAGAAAGGCGAGGAACTGAAAGAAGAGCCGCCCCTTTTGCCCCAAAAGCTCAGGTTAGCGCTCATGAAGTTTTACGAACATTACGAACAAGAATACAAAAACCGCGCCCACTCCATCAGCGCCCGCGGCGCCGCCCAGCTTGAACTGGCCGACACCCCACCGGTTTTTATTCTCGTCTGCAACAACACCTCCGTCTCCAAGGAAGTGTTTAAGTATATCGCCGGCTATGAGAAAACACCGGCCACCGCAACCGAACCCGCAGAAACTGTCCCCGGCATCCTCGACCTGTTTACCAATTTCGACCCGACCACCTTCCGTGCCCACGACAAACCCCGTACCATCCTGATCGACAGCGACGCCCTCGAAAACTCCGGCATGGTCAATGACGACTTCAAACGCGTCTTCGCTCCGGAGATTACCCGGTTCAAACGGGATTACGCCCGCGTCCACGGTCAAGGTGCGGCGGAACAGCTCACCGAAGCCGAGATTCTCCGCGAAGTGGTCAACACCGTCGGCAAGCGCGGCATGCTGGGTGCGCATATCCGCTGCATCGTCTCCGTCTCCATGCTCACCGAAGGTTGGGACGCCAACACCGTCACGCACATTGTCGGCTTGCGCGCTTTCGGCTCCCAATTACTCTGCGAACAGGTGGCCGGCCGCGCCTTACGTCGGCGCAGCTACTACCTCGCCCCGTATGATGAAGATACCGGCGAACAACTGCCCCAGGACACAAAACGCACCAAAGGCGTCCTCTGGAAGTTCCCGCCGGAATATGCCCACATCATCGGCGTCCCGTTCAAGTTCTTCAAAGGCGGCAAGACCGTCATCAACCCGCCGCGTGACCTGACTCCTGTCAATGCCCTGCCGGAGCGAGCTGATCAATGCGAAATCACCTTCGCAAACGTTGTCGGCTACCGGGTGGACTACCCGGCCGGCCCCCTCCGCTGGAATCTCGACAAGCTGACCGACTTCCCCTTTGACGCGGCCAGCATCCCGCTGAATACCAAAATGGCCTCCGCGTTCTCGGCCACCGAAGAAATCCTGACCGTCAATGACGTGCTCGCGATGCGCGACCAAGCTGTGATCTATGGCATTGCCCGCGTGCTATTGCGCGACCATTTCAGCGACGAACAAGGCAACATTGAATTTAGCCGTTTTTTGGAACTGAAGGATTTGGTAACAGCCTGGTATGAGACCAAGGTCCGGGTGCTCGGTCGCGACCCCGTCTGGAAGAAGCTCCTCTGGTTCGATAAACCCGAACGCATGGCCGCCCATGTCGCCAAAGCCCTGCCGACCGCCAAGACCGAGACCGGCCAAGAACGCGTCCGCGCCATCACCAACTATTACAACCCCACCGGCAGCACCCGGTTCGTCCATGGCCAGACCACCAAGAAAACCTACCCGACCCGCCACAGCCATATCAATGTGGTCGTGATTGATTCCGGTTGGGAGGGACGCGTCGCAAAAGTCCTCGATGACCTCGCCGAAGAAGGCTTGCTCCAAACGTGGGTGAAGAATCACTTCCTCGACTTCAAAATCCCCTACACCGACGGCGCCGGCCAAGACCGGCACTACGTCCCCGACTTCATCGTCCGCGCCAATGGTGCCGATCCGTTGCATTTGATCGTCGAAGTCACCGGCATGAAGAACGACAAACCGGAGAAAGTCTGGAGCGTCCAGAACCGCTGGCTGCCGGCCGTCAACGCCGCGCGCGCGCAGCACGACTGGCCGCGGTGGGATTTTATCGAACTGGACGCCGAGACCGAAATCGCCGACGCCCGCAATCGCATCCTTGCGAAACTGGGAAAAGAGAAAAAGCCATGCAAATGATCTACCTGGATGAATCCGGGAACACCGGCGTCGATTTGGCCAATGTCCACCAGCCCGTCTTTGTTCTCGGCGCGCTCTGCGTGCCGGAGGAACGCTGGTTGCGCCTCGAAACCGATCTTACCAGCCTCGGGGACCGCTTCTTCCCCGCTGCACGGCCAGACGACTTTGAATTGCATGCCACCGAACTCATCAATCCCCGTGGCTATTTCCGGCAGTACTCGATTGCCCACCGGCTGGATTTCTACCGCGAAGCCCTCAACGTTGCCGCGCAACATCAACTCCGCTTCGTTTACCGCAGCATCGTCAAAAAGAACTTTGCCCGCTGGCTGACCAATGCCTTTGGCGCGGGCGTGCTGATCAATCCCCACGTCGCCGCCTTTGCGCTCGTGGCCCAGGTCATCCAGGAACATCTTAAATCATTGCCCGGCGCGCCGCTCGGCATCTTCATTGCCGACGATAACCGGGAAGTCTCACCGGATGTCGAAAAATCCATCCGCATCCTCCGAAGTGACCCCAGCAAGTTGCGGCTCGGCCAGATCATTGAAAAAGGATTCTTCATTGATTCCCGCACCAGTCTGCCGCTGCAGCTTTGCGACCTCTGTACCTACGCCGCCCGCCGCCGGGAGGAGCGCCTGGCCGGGTTCACCGTCAAACCCATTGACCAACACTGCATCCCATGGCTCGACCCGCTCGTGCATCGGGGGAATGAATCTTTTCCCGATGTTGTGGCATGGCTGGAATCCCAACAAAAAAAGGAGCGGCCAGGGGCATAAGCCGCGGGCCCGGATAAGGTCCGAACCGCTCTGGTCGCTACCAAACAGATACCATAGCACGCGATAACCGCAAGCTTGAAATAAAGACACAATGAAGCCGAAGAAAACCGTCAAAGCCTACAAACATAAAGAGGTCAAACGCGCCTTCATCCCGTCCGCCGAAGAGGCCGGGTACGAAAAGGACAGCGCCAAGGTTAAAACCGGCCCGACCGAGCACAAGTTCCCACGCAATCCCATTGTCCAACGCGGTCAGGATCCCGAACTATTTTGGATGCACAAGTACGGAGCGGACGACACCCAGGATCGAACCAGCGTGGACATCCGATCGCTCTACCGGCATGAACACATCGCCCCGGAGACGCTCATCAAAGGGCTGTACCGGATGAAAGCCGACCTGGCCGGGCCACAAGACGAGATGTTTTCGGTCAACGAAATTTTCGGCAACACAATCGGCCACGAAGAACTCGACAAGGTGTCCGACTACTACACCCACTCCGACGGCTGGACCAATCGCCTCATCCAAGGCGACAGCCTCCTCGTCATGAACAGCCTCCTCGACCGCGAAGGCATGGCCGGCCAAGTCCAGTGCCTCTACTTCGATCCGCCCTACGGCATCAAGTATGGCTCCAATTGGCAGATCAAACTCAACAACCGCACTGTCACGGACGGGGCAGACGACGCCCTCTCCGGCGAACCCGAACAAATCAAAGCCTTCCGCGACACGTGGGAACTTGGCATCCACTCCTATCTCAGCTATCTCCGCGACCGCCTGCTCGTCGCCAAAGAACTACTCCACGAATCCGGCTCCTGCTTCGTCCAAATCTCCGACGAAAACGTCCACCTCGTCCGCTGCCTCATGGACGAAATATTCGGCAGCGGTAATTTCGTGAGTTTGATCTCTTTCAGCAAATCTGCTGGTGGCCTGCAATCTGTGAGTCGTGTTGGAGCTGTTCTGGATTACATAATCTGGTATGCAAAAGATGCCGAAAAGATGAAGTATCGTCCGATATTCGAGACCAAGGCTGACGCCGTGTCCTCAGGCTATACCAAACTCGAACTTCATGATGGTACACGCCGGTCGATGACCAAGGAAGAAAAGGAGTCTGGACAGTTTCCAGAAAATAGCCGGCCTTACATGACGGTTCTGATGACAAAACCGGGACCTGGTTCGAAGTTTGCGGTGAACTATAATGGCCGCGCCTATGATGCAGGCAGTCGCTGGTGGGGCACGACACCGGAAGGAATCCAGAAGGTAATTGCTGCAAACAGGGTCGAAGCAACGGAGAACAGCATCCGCTTTGTCACCTACTTTCAAGATTTTCCCTATCGGGCTCTCACAAATTTATGGGGCGGTTTTGGTGGTGCAGCGAATCCCGTGTATGTCGTTCAAACAAACGCCGAAATTGTTCAGCGGTGCTTGCTTCTCACAACCGATCCTGGTGACCTCGTACTTGATCCGACGTGTGGCAGCGGTACGACGGCATATGTCGCTGAGCAGTGGGGGCGGCGCTGGATCACCGTTGATACCTCACGCATCGCATTGAACGTGGCTAAGACGCGCCTGATGACCGCAACATTTCCATATTACCAGCTTTACGACCAACAGAACTGCGACATCCGGCAAGGATTCATTTACAAGACTGTCCCGCATACCACGCTTGCAAACGTCGCCAACAACGAACCGCCAGAAACCGAAACGCTCTACGACCGGCCGGTCGAAGACAAGAAGCGGCTGCGCGTGGCCGGACCGTTGACCGTCGAGACGTTACAAAACTATGAGCCGGTCAGCCCCGAAGAACTCGCCCGCCAGCGCACCGCGGACACGGAACTTGCCAGCTTCGAGGATTTAATTTTCGACCATCTCAAGAGTGCCGGCGTCAAGACCGGTGACAAACGCGAAAACGCCGTCTTCGTCCGCATCGACCGCCTCGCCAATTCCGCGCTTCACGCCGAAGGCTGGTATTCGGGCCAGAAGTCAGAAGTCAGAGGTCAGAAGTCAGTAGGCGGCGACATTGTGGAAAAGAAAGCCTACCTGCATATCGGCCCGAAGTTCGGCACGGTCAGCAAACAGGCCGTCACGGAAGCGATCAAGGCTTGCCGGGACAAACGCGATGGCGATTGGCTCTTAATCCTCGGCTTCGCGTTCGAGAGCGGCATCATTGAGTTGAGCCGCAGCTTCGGCAACTTCCAAGTCAGCATCGTCCGCATGCACGACGATCTACTCCAGCAAGGTTTACTCAAGAAGGACAAGAAAGCCGCCAGCTTCGTCACCATCGGCGAGCCGGATATTCAACTGGACGTAGTCAGGAGTCAGAATTCAGAAATCAGAAAGAAGGCGGGAAAGACAGATGCTCTTCTGTCTCCTGACTCCTGTCTACTGGCTACTGTCCGCATTGCCGGCCTCGACATCTACGATCCGATCAAGGACGAGGTGAAGAGCCGCGACGTTCACGACATCAACTACTGGATGCTCGACGACGATTACGATGGCTCGAACTTTGTGGTTCGCCAGGTCTTTTTCTGTGGCGGCAACAAGGATGAATTTGACGATTGGAAGAAGGGCCTGAGCAAACTGGCCGAAGCGGCCACCAAAAAGAAAGCCGAGCAGACGTTGAAGATAGAACTCGATGATGAAGCGTTTGCCCGCATCTACGGCCACACCAGCCATCCATTCCTGGTGAAGAAAGGCCAAAAGATCGCCGTCCGCGTCATCAGCCAGTTCGGCGAAGAAACCACGAAGATTTTGCAGGTGTAGGGAACTTGACCGCTCCGCCGGATATTGATAGGTATCCAGCAGTTATCGAGCTTCTACAGATAGCTCCTCTTAGAGCTTTTGGTGCAGTAATTCAGACCGAATGCTATTAACTGAATTAACGATTATGAGGTAGCGCCCTGAATCGACTGGCTTTTTTTTCGATTCAAACTCCCCATTGGTGCATGCGTCCGACACATTTGTGAGCAGTTGCAGCAAACACTTTTGCTTTCCTCTCGAATATCGCGATGTATAATATGTCAGGTCTGCACTTAATCGCCTGATGGCACCCTTAATTCTCTGTTCCAAAATTTTTCCCCGCTGTTTTTCATCACCGTTGGCACACGGAAGATTCCAGTACTCCAACGCGTCCTCAAGAATCGAATTCAACTGACTATTGAGATCATCAATCAACGAAGACTCATTGGCATGCGAGATGAAAAACCTTTGCACAAGAATACTTCCACCGAGTACGGTCACCAACGCTGGGGAAATGTGGTATAAAAAACTTGGAAAATTATCCCAGAATGCTGAACACAAGTCGAACGAATCGCTTTGGAATATGCAGGCGTTCATCCAGATTAAGCAGGCTGAGCTTCCTTGATGTATTTCCAGATTAGAACCCTGTAAAAAAGATAATCAGGTTTAGTGCATTCGATGCTCAACTTTTTCTCGAGTTCTGCAGCTGTGAAATACTTTTTCCGAACCAGCCCACCAAAGGCTTCATCCAAGAAAGACGAACCATACCCTTCAGCATCGTCGATAACAACCGAGACGATATCATTCTCTTTTAATGCTGGATGAAGAATTTCTTCACGGAACTTTTCACCACTATAAGGCCCATCTGACAGGTAACGCCCCACCGGGGTCTCAGAAAAATTTTTTCCAATATAGATCTTTTTCATTTTACTCCAAAACAACTGACCATTCGATCAATGTGCCACCAATCGATACCGCATGATCCACTCGACTTGTCGATGCCACCGGCTCGTTATTTTTTACGATAAAATTCTGACGATACATACCACAGAGACTATAAATTGACAATTGCCCTTTAACGTGAGATTTGGCAAATTCCACTAAATTCTGCAACCCCTTTCCTCTTTCTGTTTGTCCGCTAGATGTTCGCCCGGTTTCCATTGCAACCTCAATTTTCTTTGAGTCTGACCAGAACTGATCGTACCCAGTAATGTATTCAAAGAAATGTGCTTTTGGCAAAGTAACAGGGATACCAGCTCCTTGGTCGAAAAAGGTCACCCAAAGACGCTTGCTTGTAAAATCGTATGACGCCGACATCCACCACTGTTTTAACGTTATATTAGTCGCGTCTGGGTAGGCATGTTGAACAACATTCGTCATTGCCTCAGATAGGCCTTCAAAAAGAATTTGTTTTTTTATCGGTTGCCCTACCAGCTGCTCAATTTCAATACGAAGTTCTTTTGCCAATGGGCCGGGATCGATCTTTTTTATCCGACCACGTTTGAAATTTATAAAAGCAATATTCCCCTTGGGCCACGCTATATCTGGCTTGCGGATATGAAGGAGCTCAAAATAGCCCATCTCACAGAGCAAACGTTTTATTTCTTCACTCCAACTATCAATATCCGCAACGAGCCTTCCTCGAGTCCTAAAGTTCCAAAGGTCAACTTCACTAGCCAAGACTAGCGCTGCAGCCGGTGATATGACCCGAAGTTTTTGAAAACTCAGACGCCGAATTGTTTTCCGTTGCCTTACAGCTTGGCGTAGGACAGCAAAATGGCTGGCTGTAGCCTCGTAATTTTCCTCAAAATCCAAAGCCTCGGGTAACTCAATGACGAGGTTGCGATCTTCACCAATCGAGACACTTGCGGCGGTATGCTCATTAGTTGCCAACCCCGCGGCTGATGTGCCGAATGGCCTACGTCCTTTGCAACGAAAGATTTTATCGCGCCGACGGAGAAGCCAAAGGCGCTTATGGACCCTTTTGCCTTCATTGCCTCTTAGATGTCGCGCACGCTTCATAACTGTCTTCCTATTTCACTGCCTTTATTATTGTTGCGAGTGTCTGGGAAAGCTGAGACGGCGTCAAGGCTGCGTTGAAAATAACGTCAATTTCCTACTTTAATTCGGAGCACGGAATAAAAAAGCCCTATTGATGCCGCTCAGAATATTCTGCGTGGCGTTCCCAATCGGCCAGATACCGGGCGGCCAGGATCGTGTCGTCGATTACCAGCAGATTCTCCGCGTTGCTCAACGGAAGTCCCAAGTCCACAGTCCCAAGTCCTGGGTCAGGCCTGCGGCGGATTCCTGTCCCCGGTAGTGCGTGGTGTCCCTACCGCGCATTCGTCCCGGTTCCACCCGAACGGCGCTCGGACTACTGACCGCTGATTTCTGACTTCTGACTGCTTCCCGACAACAATTCCTCAGTTCATGCGCCCGAGTACGACGGCGAGTGCGCTTCCAGCTTGCCGATGCCCACCAGTGCAGGTATGCTGTCCAGCATGTTGAATTGGAATCAATGCCCTGTGGTCGAACAGGTGCCGGGCAAGGTCAGCGGCGCTTGGGTGTTCAAGGGAACACGCGTGCCGGTGCGGGCGCTGTTCGAGAACCTCGAAGGCGGCGCGACCGTGGAGCAGTTCTTGGAATGGTTTCCCGGCGTCAGTCGCACCCAGGCACTCGCCGTTCTCAAATATGCCGAGTCGTCGCTGATCGAGTCCGCAGCCTGACTTGATCACATGAAAATCCTTTTCGATCAAGGCACGCCAGTGCCGTTGCGCCGGAGTCTCATCCCCCACGAAGTGGCCACCGCGTTTGAACTGGGCTGGTCCAATCTTGTGAACGGTGACTTGCTCGCCGCGGCCGAGGGAAAGCTGGCGGCACTGGTCACCACCGATAAGAATCTCCGGTATCAGCAGAACCTGCAAGGGCGACAGCTGGCGATTCTCGTCCTGCCGACCACCAACTGGCTGGAAATCCGCAATCACCTACCTGAAGTAACCGCCGCAGTGAACGCGCTGAAGCCTGGGGATTACCGGGAATTGCAGTGGACGACCTAACGTCGCCCCCGGACGATCCTTCGATATGCTCAGGGCTGTGGTGCCTCGACTTTCCTCGGCAACTCAGAGCCTGTCGCAGGGCTTGTTAAACGGATCGACCGACCGGGGAGCAGGTAACAGTTTAGCCGAATTCGTTTGGGGATCAGGATGTATCCGGGAGAGGGTTGCGGTAGAGCAGCGGCTGGGCGGCGGTGGGGCCGCGGAGCAGGAGGGTTTTGAGGAATTCGAGCGGATC